>Ga0209035_10000002_pt1 | contig 124418 bp, 99 predicted proteins | sample MarorgKNORR_S2LV_6_FD_188220 | JGI IMG/M metagenome (GOLD analysis project Ga0209035, IMG submission 188220) | Marine microbial communities from the Southern Atlantic Ocean, analyzing organic carbon cycling - AAIW_A/KNORR_S2/LV (SPAdes) (version 2) | ecosystem: Environmental > Aquatic > Marine... | reverse complement strand
AGTCCGCGCCATCACGAAAACGTAGGTCAGATCGAAGCCCTCGAAATGGGCCGTCTCTGAATCATCGCCCAAGCATATTCAGCGTAACTCGCGCTGATTAATTCAAACCGTCTGTTTGAATAAATCAATTCTTTGAGACTGATTTGCTTGAGGTAAGCGCCGATATCTGTCAATAATGATCGAGGGGCGAGCGCATGAATTCTCGCATCAATACAGTAGCATAAGTCCCCGGCGGTAGAGTGAATTTGAGTCTCAAATCAGCCCCCTCAGGATTCCAGCGCTCGCCCTCGTATGGGCCAGCATCCCAGCGTTTAGAGGAAGATTCCTCTGTCAGGCTCGGAGCCTCTTCGACACTGAAATCGCGGAAAGTAACACTCAATGGACGGCGTGTTCCGCTCGTTGTAAGATTCGGAATCTTTCGAACTCTCCATTCAACATCTGCGAGTTCGGTCGTCACCAATGCCGCCGCCTCTACTAGGCCTGGCTTACCCTCGGCCATCCTCGCATTCTGTCCGGGCAACGGACCAGTTACAGACAGTCGACCCAAGCGACAATTACGCCGACAGCGCTCAAGATTCGTCTCGGTCACGAGCGCCATTTTGGCTACATCGATTCGCCCGCTCGCCTTAACCGGCGCAACAAGGTCGCCAAGCTCGGGCTCAAGTAAATCCAATCCAGCATCTAGTCTGCCCGCTAATGAGTGATTGAAAGCGAGAGATTGTAGTGAATGAACCATCAGTAACTGAAGAGATGGCGGCAGAGCCCTGAAAGCCTTGACATGATTCTCTGAGTCACCTTCGAGCACCTGAAGGATACTCTTCTCATAACCGAGATGCCTAGGGGCTATCTCTAAACAAGCCGCTGCATCCTTGGTATCCATCCACATCTTGCGGAAAGTGGCGACATCCTCGGTCATCTTCGAACCAGGCATACCAACATAGAGGTCGACCGCTCTCTCGAAATCACCCTCGACAACAGCACGCCCGACTTCAGGAGTCACTGGCCTCGTAGCACCGAAGCGCTGAGGTCCGATCCAATTCGGAAAGGCATCGTCGCCAAGACGCTCGGCCATACCATCGCGGATTTCGAGAACTCGCCGCATAGCTTCCTTCGCATCGAGCGGCGAGCCGTCCGCTTCACAGCAACCGCGTATGGTGATGCTGAAGCGGTTGCCGTCGTGATCACTCATACCGACTTTCTGATGGGTACGACCGAGGATTTCTATTTCAGTATCAGGAATATCGACAGCCTCGACCTTCTTGCGCGGCGCGTCAATCACCAGCAATTGAGTAGTAACTGCTCGCTTATCTTTCAGACCCGAACAAAAAATTCGATTGCGATTGATTCCACAGGCTCCGGCTAACCTTCGCAAGAACCTGTTTGTTTCCCAGTTTCGAAGAGTCGCGCGAACCACGGTAAAGCGACCCTTCTTGTCGAGTGCAGGGGTCCTCGAGACCTCCTCCACTCGGAAGTCTTCGATTCGAACCTTGAGTAGTCCGCCGATTCCAAGGCTATCATGCGCCCAACCGTGTAGTCCGAGATGTTTCTCAATCTCTTGAGAATCGCGTGGTTCAAACATGGCTTGAGCCAATCTTCCACCGCCCTCAGTTGGAGAGGCCGGCGAAATCCTTCGCAATGGAGGCGCAGAGATCCTTGACAATCTTGTCCGCCTTAGCTCCCTTCTTGACACGAACGTAAAGTTCGGGCTCATCGAGATCGGGGTGACCGGTGAAGAAATTCGCATACTCCACCTTGTCATTTTCATTCAGACGGGACCTGAACAACTGCAGAGTTGCCTGGTCTTCACCAACTAGTCGCAATCGGAGCTCGGAGCCCTCGTTTTTGAGTACCTTTACTGGCATGACGAGCGCGCGACCGGCCCCTCCCTTTTGAGGGCTTTCATCAGTTTGCTGGACCCTAAGGGTCCAATGCACTGTTTGAATTATGTAGCGGTTGGTGATGGGAGCGCCGATGCTCGACGTGCCTCGGCTAGAGAATCGCGCCGCAGCCCTGTTTGAAAAAGCGGCGCCGGGAATCGTCGTTGTGAGCATACTCCTCACTATAGTCACCGGCCTCGCACTAAGTCCATTACCTGAGTTTCAGACAGATCTTTCGGCATTCTCCCCTGATTCCGAGGCCGACGGTGCAATCGACCGCGTGGAGGAGGTGATGCCCCCTTCGCCGCACCGAATCTATGTTCACATAGAGCCGACTCAAGAGGGAGCGAACGTACTCGAACTCGGTGCTATTCAACAATTGCAAGCCGACCTCGAAGCCGTCAACACATTATCTGCAGCAAACGGCGATTTCGTTACCGCTCACATCAACGTTGCTCAGATTCTGCAAGTTGCGCTCAATGAGCGTGATGAGCAGGCTCGTAGTCTCTCGGAATTCAATAATTGGGAAGAGCTCCTTGAGGCAGTCATCACCGATGAAGAATGTACGGATGCCCTCGGCGACGACCGCGCTATTGCAACCGCATCCTTCGCTCGTTCAGTGATGCTGCACGAGAATTTCGACCACGAACCGGTTTGCGCCTGGCTTGAAAATGGCCACCAAGGAGATCCAACTCCAACCGCATCGAGTACGATGTGGGTAATCGAAATCTCGGGCGACCTCAGCGCAGACGAAAGATTGCAGAAGGCAGTCATGCTCCGTGGCCTGATAGAAAAACAGGAGGCGGCGCCCGGATCTGCCCTCGATTACGGAGTCGTCTCGGACGATTTGGTGAGCAATGACATCAATGAGTCAACCCTCGATAATCTCGTCTGGTTGCTCATTCTCTCTATCTGCATCGTAGTTTTGGTCCTCGCCGTCGCCTTCCGCTCGGCGATGATGGTCGCGGCCCCACTCCTCGGTCTATCGGCCGCGCTGGTCTGGACCTACGGTACGATGGCTCTAGCCGGCTCTGAGTTCTCAATCCTCGAAGTCGCCGTCGCACCCGTAGTTTTGGGACTTGGAATAGATTACTCGATACATCTGCAGCGGGCTTACGAGAAAGCGAGGGAAAAGGCATCGAGTCCAGCTTTGGCTTGGGTTCGGTCCTTCTCGATTTTGCGGCTCGCGCTGACACTATCGGTTATCACAACCGCCTTTGCTTTCTTGGCAAACTTCCTTTCACCTCTGCCTCCACTCAAGTCCTTCGGAGTTACTCTGGCTCTAGGTGTGGTTTCAGCCTTCATCGCCAGTACTGTGACTGTTGGTGCGTTGCATGTGGTGGTGGACAAGACAACCGGAGTCGGTGGCCGGCGTTCGCTGCAATTGGATGGCTTCGCGAACTTAGCCACCGAATTCCAACGCAGGCACACCGCATTGATCCTACTGGCCGTGGTGGGATTGACTCTGTCTTCTGTGGTTATTTCTGTGGGGCAATTGGACACGAAGTTTGAGCTGACCGATTTCCTTGGTGAGGAGATGGAGGTCATTGATGTTCGAAATTCAATGTATGAATCATACGAAGTCGAGGCTCTCAAATCGGTCGACATCATCGTCGAACCATCGGCAGGGATGGATGCGCTAACTGGCGAGCGGGAGCTATTAATTCAGCTCGAACGACTAGATAATCGGCTAGCGTGGACTACGAATGTAGTCACTCCCGAGGGCACTTCGACTCCGCGGCCATCTTACGATGGATTGTATCCAATTCTACGTGATGCGATTGAGGGCGATACGGCATTCGGTGAAATACACCACATCGGAGTCTTCGATGGGGCTGTAGGCATTACCGATGGATTCGCCGAAGGCGACTTGGCTCTGGCTATCGGCTCATTGCTTGCAAACGACACTATCGGTGAGCCGATACGAGGTCAGAGCTGGGGTGAGCGGACGGCGATGCATGTGGCTTTGACAGAGGATGGCAATGCGCTGAAATTCCTAAGGATGCGCGTTGATGTCACGGCCCAGAATAGTGAAGAAACTGCTCGATTGGTTGAGCAATTCAAGGAATTTGAGAGCGATTTAGAGGCTGCCACTGGGGCTCGAGTTCATCTCAGTGGTGACTTGATACTAGTTCACAGTGTGTTGTCAGGATTGGTTCTTTCTCAAGTCGAATCAACCGCGTTCAGTCTTGCTGTCTCGCTTGTCGTGCTGGTTGCACTTACCCGACGTATTGGGCCTTCGCTAGTGGTTATTCTGCCGGTTGGCCTCGCTGGGACTTGGGTTGTCGGCGCGATGGCCGTGCTAGACATCAATTGGAATGTTCTGACTGTGATGATTACCGCACTTACGATAGGACTTGGAATTGACTACTCGATTCACGTCTGGCGACGATTCGAGGCGAATCGTGATTCGGGTATGGGGACTTGGGCAGCGATGCGTGACATGTACTCGACTACCGGTGCATCGCTGATTATGTCCGCTGGCACCACTATCTGTGGGTTCATGGTACTGCTTCTCTCACCTGTTCCGGTGATCCAAGACTTCGGATTAGTCAGTTCGATTTCGGTGGCTTTCTCACTTATTCTGGCCCTACTGGTCCTCCCTGGACTCTTAGCGGCAGAGGTCCGAACATCGAACGGGAACTGATTTCTCTCTCATCCAGTCTCACGTTCTCAGGTTACCCGAGGATAAGGTGCGAACTCGGTTATTGTGCAGCGCGGTCAATCGCTGAAGATACGCGCTGCATATCGAGTCCTTGTTCGCGCGCGACTAGAGCGAGTGCCATCCAAAGTGTGACGGGACCGAGGGCTCGACGTTTACGCTGAGCACGACGGACGACTTCCTTATTCTCGAGACCAGACTCGCGTGCGATGAGATCGATTAGTACCGGAATGCTTCCTTCCGCCCGGTCAACAGGGTGTGCCTGACGGATCGCTTGGCCGCCTGAGGGAGCGGGACTTTGTCTATTTACAACCGGACGAGCAAAACTCCGTTCATCAGCCATCTGTTTTGTCGGTTGCTCGGACCTCGAACTCACCTGTGGCTTGGAGAAAGTTGGATTGGGTTGCGAGACTTTCAGCGTGGGTATCGCCTCGCAAGATGACGGATTTAACATTCGACGAGTGATTGGGCGCCAGCCAAGATCTGGAATCGTCAATTCGACGCCAGGCGCGAGGCTCAATCCACCATCATCAGTAGCCAGCCAACCAGCCGCGCCCAAGGCATCGACTATCCCCTCAGCATCTTCAGGCGAAAACCACTGCATTTCGAGTGACCACAAGCGAATTACATCGACACGAGAGACGTCTGAATCTCCCACTCCATCGAAGATTGTGTAAAGCAGTCGGGAGATATCAGTCTGCTCGCTCATGTTCTCCCCTTGACTCTGTTAGCGTCACTCCGCTTGAGGCTTACCCGCCCACTAAGTCCGCTACTCGTTTAGTTGACAATCCTAACTCACCGAATTGAAACCGATTAGTGTTCGGCGGAATAGCGAATTGCGAATTGGCTACAAAAACGAGAACGCGGGAGCAGTCGGTTGAAGAAGCAGCGTGCTCTCCGGCCCCTTCGATATGGCCCGAGATTACATCGCTCGCGACCCCAAAACGGGGCGTCCAATCAGCCAGCGCCGAAAGGCAAAACAGGTTGATATTCGCTCTATGTTACCTGCGGGTGGAGTATGGGAACGCATCCCTCGCGGGGACATTATCCCTCTCGCTTCAGGGGAGGTGAAATTGGTTGAAATCCCTCGCTCCAGAGGTGGTGGATTAGCCCGTAGGATTGATGGAATCCTCGCTTTGAGTCGAGTATTTGGAACGAGTGTTCCGGCAGCGCACCTAGCACTGTGCGAGGCACTCGACGACGACGAGGGCGTAATCAGAATCGCTGCACTGAATGCCATGCCGTCGTTTGCAATCAAAAAGCATGATGATCTGTTCATGTATCTCTCAGACCGGTTGCTCGAGGATAACCAGCACGTGCGTCAAGCAGCCAGAATTTGTCTGAGCAAAGTCGCACCCGTATTCCCATCTGGGTGCGAGGAAATACTCCGTCGCGAACTACGCGACGAACGTAAGCAGCATCGTGACGACGCCTTCGCCACCCTTCAAGACACGGCGAAGAACTGGGTCGAGACCGGTTGCCTGCACCTCGACGAATTGATTCGAGAGGAAGATGTCGATTTAAGGCGCCGCGCAGCGAAGATTCTCCGTTCCATCACTGCCAAAGGCGGCGCGACCGGATGGGACCTGATCACATGGTCGCTACAAGATGAAGACGCGCAGGTTCGCCGTTATGCTTCGGCCTGCCTTCCTGCATTAGCCAAATCAGAATCTCGTGTAGCTACAATCCTTGTCGAAGCCTCGATGATTGATGAGGACGCCGGTGTGCGGAAGAACATAATCCGCACGCTCAAAACTCTCGACATGCAGAACCCGCGCGTAGCCCAACTCATTCAGGACGGTGCCCGAGACAGAGACCCCGGGCTGCGCAAGGCCTGTATCGATCAACTCTCGATTATTCTTAGCGGCGAACGCCTACTCGAAGTGGCTGCTGAGTTGTTGAGACAAGAAACAATCCCAGAATTGAGAACAAGACTCGAGAGGCTTGCCATAGACATCGACTGGGAGGGTACTGAAGAGGAGAAGAATCGATCCCTAGCACCTCTGGACAAGATTCCGGAAGAATTCGTCGAACAACCAGCACCAGGAGTTCCCCCCACACCAACGCTAGAGGATGAAATGGGGCCTCCACCGGGAACCGTAGATACCTCCACACCACGTAGTGGTGAGGCGGAGCCCATCCGTGAAGGTCATAAACAGGAGTCAGGTCGGCGGGCCGCGAGGAATGAAGATGAGCGAGACTTTTGACGGGAAGCTCGAACAATTCGAGCGGCTCTGGGACGGCGTCACGCCGAAAGGGATCAACCGTACCAAATCCCTGAAGTTCCGCCAGTACATGCGTCAACACGTGCTCCAGAAGTACCACAAGAGGCGCAAGGAACAATTCTCGAGCGCTGACAAGGGACACTACAACCACAGCTTCTCGAGCAAGGACCAGTATCTCACTAAGGAGAACTGCCGAAAGTACTGGATGGGAGAACTGCAGAAGGAAATCAGCGATTCTGAGTCCTTCTGAGGCGATTAAATGAGTTCAGTCGCTACGGCATTCACCGATTGGGACCTCGATGAGGCTATCGCGTCAGCTCTCGCTGGCAAGGGGTGGACAACTCCTACCGAAATTCAAGTCGAAGCGATTCCAGTTGCTCGCCAAGGTCGAGACGTGGTTGGACAGGCTCGCACTGGCAGCGGTAAAACCGCTGCCTTTGGAATTCCAATTATCGAGAAGTGCAAGGCGAGCGGGATACCCCAAGCAATCATTCTCTGCCCCACCCGCGAACTCGCGGTGCAGGTCGCCGAGGAAATTAATTGGGTTCAGGGCGATTTGGGACTTGCCATTCAGACTGTTTACGGTGGTACCGACATCGAGAAGCAAGCCAAGGAATTGGATGATGGTGCCGACATCATCGTTGGAACTCCTGGCCGCGTCATCGACATGGCAAAACGCGGCCATCTCAAACTCGGCCAAATCACTCATTTCTGCTTGGACGAGGCGGACCGAATGCTCGACATGGGATTCTTCCCAGACGTGCTTTGGATCTTCGACCAAATGCCTGCGCGTGAGCAGACACTCTTGTTCAGCGCTACCTTCCCACAGGAAGTTCTCGACGCGGCTGAGGAATTCATGCAAGAACCAGTCTTCGTTATGAGCGACAATCTTGAGGTCGAAATCCCCGAGATTGACCAATTCGCTGTTCGCATCGGCCGAGGCAACAAACTCTGGGTTCTTGGCCGACTCATCGCCAATATGGATGATAGCGATCAGATGCTCATCTTCACCAATACCAAGCGCATGGTTGAGTTGCTCGAAGAACGCTTGGGCAAATTCGGAATGAAAGCAACCGGAATGCACGGTGACAAGGCTCAGAATCGCCGTGAAAAGATTCTCGATTCGCTTCGTGATGGTACAACGAGAATCGTAGTCGCCACCGATGTCGCAGCGCGCGGAATCGATGTCGACGGAATCACCTATGTGGTCAATTACGACCTTCCAATCGATACTGAATCCTACGTTCACCGCATCGGCCGTACCGGCCGGATGGGTCGCTCAGGACAAGCTTGGTCCCTCGTCTCCAAGGAGGACATCGGTGCACTAGACAAGATTTCCAATACTTGGAATCTTGAGATTCCTTACGTCGAAGCCCCTGCACTTCCCGACGGAATGACCCGCGACCCTGTGCGCAGGCGTGAAGACTGGTCTGAAGTCACCGATCCATTCGGGATGGTCACCGTCTCTCTCGAAGTCGGAAAGAGTGCGGCGACGAAGCGAGCACTGGCTGACTGGATTGTCAACGAAGCACGTATCCCTGAAATCGCTCTAGGCGAAATCTCGATGGAAGAGAATTCCTCAACTGTGCAGATTCACGTCGACAAGGCCTCTTACGTGATAGATGTCATCAAAAAGCGTGAATTCGACGGAAGTTCGTTGAATCCCACCATCATCGGAGCATGAGGTGAGGATTCATGGCGGTCATCAACCGCTCGGATTTGACTTGCCCTGAATGTGGGCACAGTGAATCGCTTGAGATGCCTGACAATCAATGTATCTTCTTTCATAAATGCGCGAAGTGCAAGATGCTTCTGCGTCCGAAAGAAGGGGATTGCTGCGTATTTTGCTCCTATGGAGACGTAGTCTGCCCGCCGATTCAAGCCGGCAAAGATTGTTGCTCTCCGACTTCAGAAGACGAGACACCGGTTCGGCGTCTCGATCTATTGGGTTTCTTCTGTCCGATTCCCGTCCATGAGACTCGCAAAGCGATGGCCGAAATGGAGATTGGTCAAGTCATCGAGGTGATCGGCGATGACCCAGAGACTTTGCACGATATGCCCGCACTGTGTGAGCGAATAGAAGCTAAACTTCTCAGCGTGACGGAAGATGCTGGAGAGTACACTTTCCGTATCCGCAAATGAATCCCCTTCGCGGATGGGTTCTTGACGACTCGACCGGTCGAAGACTTCGATGACTGTGCCAAAGAGGCCCATCGACTTGCAAGAGAAGGAGGACATACCTGCAGATGCTCGCCTTCCTACATCTCAAGGCAATTTCCGCATCCGAGTATTTCACGAAGAGACGACGCGGCTCGATCATGTCGCCTTGACACTGGGTGATATGAAGGGTCCAGACCCGGTCCTCGTTCGAGTACATTCCGAGTGCCTCACTGGTGATGCATTTGGCAGCTTGCGCTGCGATTGCGGACCCCAGCTCGAGACTGCTTTAGCCCGCATACAACAGGTAGGCTGGGGCTGCCTTGTTTACCTTCGACAGGAAGGCCGCGGAATCGGCCTGCACGCCAAGATACAGGCCTACAATTTGCAAGATCAGGGGGCAGACACCCTCGATGCCAATCTCTTACTTGGGCATCCAGCCGATGCCCGCGACTACCGAATCGCTGCAGAAATTCTGCGAGAAGTTGGAATCGACCGAGTTTGTCTGCTGACGAATAATCCAGATAAGACCCTCCAATTACAGGCATTGGATATCGATGTCGTGGAGAGTATGCCACTAGTTGCCGGGGTTAGCGATGATAATCGAGAATACCTCATAACCAAGGCAGAAAGAATGGGGCACTCAATCAACACAGATGAGTTAAACTGATTCTACAAATACGACTCGTATTGTGGCTCAGAATATCTTGGCCGCGGTAATGAATAACCTCGGGTCAGGGAAGTTTTCGCAGTATTGGTAGCCATACGAGACGCGGATTGTGCCGGAGTGGTCCAAGAGGAACTCACCAGTGGACATCCACGGATTGTCGACGAGAGGGCGGTTAATGGCGCGGCGGGCCTCTTGGAAGTCGAGTCCGATCTCCTTCGAGTGACACCACGTTTCCTCGGGAGCATCGTAGAGAACCTGCTCGACACCGAAATTTGCGAGCCCATAGGCGCTGTAAGCCTCGAACTCAGGATCGCAGAGGATGGGGCAAGTGATACCGTACTTTTCCCGATATGCCGCGGCTCGCTCTGGTTCGCCCTGACCGATTATGACAGGAGTGATTCCGGCGGCCAAATATTCGGCGTATTCGTCGTTGAGCCTTGACGATCTATCGAGGCCACACCCGCAACCGAAGTGGCGCCAAAACATCAACAGAACCGGACCGTCTGACCAGTATGATGACAGTCGGCGCGAGGCGCCGGTGTGATCGAGCAACTCGAGGTCTGGGGCGATGGTGCCCGGATCGAGGAGTTTTGATCGCTTGTCTCCAGGGCCGGCCACCCAAATTTCGAGCCATTCCTTCTCAGCGGCTTCGGTCTGTCTATCGGTAAGTCCCATACCTAACCATGTGGCCTTGTATAAAATAAAGATTTAGGAAGAGTTGGATACATCAATCGTAAGTGTGAAGATCAATCATATCTGAATTGGCAAGGCTCCATCTTCTACCGCGAATAGAAGCGAAAATGGGGCCGTGGCCGGGACTTGAACCCGGGCCGGCGGGACCACAACCCACCGTGCTAACCGCTACACTACCACAGCCGTATGCAAGCGAGCCACCGCCAGACCGTATTTCAAGCGTTCCGCGCGACGAAGGCGAGACGCCTGTGACCAACGGATTGAAGCGCTGCTCTCGGCTGTTGCAACTTGATGGGGCGAGCCGTCATTGCCAGCACGACTCTGGCACTGCTAGCAATACTAGCGATTCTTGCTCCACTGACGAGTGCTGACACCGTTATCGAGTCCGAGAGAATCGAATTACTAGAAGCGGGTGCTTTCGACGATACGAATGCTTGGGATCTCACCACTATGAAGGCCTTCTCTGAGGATTCTGCCGAACACAGTACTGGGATGATTGCGGATGGTGAGTTGTCATTCACACATGAGAGGCCTGACAATTTCCAAAGTCACACGGCTTGGGCTACGTACAGTCCCACTGAATCCAATTCAACACTGGGTGAGCCTGATGGTTCCTACACCTGGTCAAAAGGCCCAGACATCACCCTCTCTGGTTATGACTTTGAAGGACTGCAAACGCGTGAGATAGCAAATGTTTCGATGATTATGCACATCTCCGTGCCAGATGCGCTTCCCTCGGATGAGATTCGTATAACGATTGAAGCGAATGGACCAGAGAGGCTTGTGCGTACTATAGCTCGGACCTTTGGTCCGGTAAATCGGATGGCCACGCCGATTGTCGAGAATATGGATAATCTGCAGGACTGGACATGGAGTGATTTGGCAGATTCGACTATCGTCGTGGATTATGTATCGGACGGTGCTCCAGACGATTCAGAGGTTCGTGTTGATGCAGTGGGTATCCGTGTCAAGTATCACCAGCCATGGTATTCGTTTGAGACAGTCAAGGCAATTCACGAGAAGTTCGAGCAGAGCCTCCCTGTGCTCGATTTCGGACCTTATGATGGAACACATTCTAGCCTTTCAGTTGAGAGTTGTGGGCTGACTCCAGATGCTGGCACTCAAGGAATCTGGGATTTCAATGTAGAAGTCCCCTATGACCAAGAATTGGGGAGAATACATGTTTTCGGCGAAGGTAATTTCACGATTGAAGCAATGCCGCAAGGGCATACATCGATGGAAAACTTTCAGTCTTATGAGAACGGAGAATTACTGACCGAACGCGATGTAACAAATTCGGTTAGAATTACAATCTATGACGGTTGTATTGAGATGGCTCGTGTCGATGTCAATGACCCTTATCTTGAGGTCGTCGGTTCCGTTGCAGGAGCGGTTGATGGCCTCGCGCTAGGATACAGTACCGTACGCTTTGCCATAGGAAACACACTTCTGAGCGAAGTTGAGATTTCATTAGGAGAATTCGCGTTTCAGGTGCCTATTGGCCACGCTCTGCCCAAAGCCGGCGATGCTCTCGAAGTTGGTGTAGCCGCTCGCTTCCAATGGTCATCGAACGGACTGGCAGAGACCACTGTAGTTCATATCGATTCGATGTCGATCGTTGGTGGTTACCACTTGGAATGGGATCTCAATGTTATTTGCTCACCCCCATCAAACCTCGAATTGATTGAGGATGGTGGTGGCTCTCTCATCCCAATGGCAAGCAGGTGCGAGGACGACCGAACGAACTGGGAAGACCTCGAGGTCCAAGCCTGGACAGATTCGAGCGATATCCTCGATGTATCTGCACAAGAAGGCGACATCCGAGTTCAACCGCACGCCGATGCGAGCGGCGAAGCTCGCATCAGCGTACAAGTCATCGACGCTTCAGGAAATGTTTGGGAAGGCGCATTCAACGTGGTTATCGCTGGTGTCGAAGATCCTCCTACAATCGAAGGGCTACCTGTCTCGACATACATCGATCTGGGTCAAACTCGTGTAATCGACCTCGAAATCACCGACCCCGACACCACCGACCTGACGATTTCTACATCGAGGTCTTGGGCTAGCGTAGATTCAGCCGGCGACCTCATTCTAACTCCAGTCGAGCCTGGAACTCACATCGTGGAACTCACAGTGACTGATGGAACATACACCGAGGTTCAGAGTATAGAAGTCATTGTCACTGCTCAACCGGACCTCACAATTGAGAATATTGAGATTTGGAGGGGCGGGACATCGGTCGGCAGTGTCGAGCAGGGGGATGTTGTCCAACTCAAGGTGTATGTACGCAACGAAGGTCGTGGAGTTGGTGATGCTATAGATGTCCGATGCTGGGTCGATGGTTTGCTTGTCGGATCAACAATGATTGACAGCATCGCACCAGGAGGCCTAGCGATTGCGACCTGTGATACACAAGTCGCCAATTCAGGCACCATCGTCATCAGAGCAATGGCCGACGGTACCGCATCGATAGAAGAGTCGAACGAGGAGAATAACGAAATGAGTATCTCAATCGACTCAGAGGCCCGGGACCACGCAGGAGGCGGTTCAAGCAATGTCGATCGCGGCCCTGCAATCATAGTAGCATCGATTGGTATAATCGCAATCTCAATCGTAGCATTGCAAATGGGACCAGGTCGAGTACGCAAACCATTCCGAAAGAAATGAACTCAATTTCACCATCATAGATGGAATCCCCAGAGTTAGGCCCTACAAACCATCCGTCCGGCCGATAAACGTCGAAAATCGGGTAATGGTTATACCTGAATCAACCGCCAAAATGGCTTACCGCGCTCGTCCAACGAGCCGGTGGTGTGTGTTTACGATGATGAAGCTAAAGGTCCGTATTGAGACTGATGAGTGGATCTACGAAGAGCATGAGACGCAGTAATCTCATTCCTTCGACCAGGTCTGCGGATAAACTCCAACCTGCATCAAAACGACCTTTGGTCTAGCTACTTCTCCGTGTTGCATCGATGCTATTTTCGATGCTGCAGAATTTGTTTCAGCGAGTGCGACTGCCTCTCCTTTGAGACTCTCGAGAACCACTAAATCTCCCCTCTCAATACCTTCACTTAGGCTTACTACACCGGGCCGTGCTAGGGCTGCTCCGTGTGAAATTGCTGCGGCTGCACCATCTTTGACAACGATGCGTGGAAGGTGGCCGAGAATCGCTTCTACCGGCGCTATCAGATGACGCAGAGCGCGATCATCCTCGTGCTCACGCCAGAGGAATACCGCATCGGTCAATTGCTGCATTGTGCATGCATTTGATTGATCAAACGAACCTGTTTGGTCACGATGAAGTTCGAGTAGTTCGCAACGGGTGTCGAGCATTAGGCCGAAATCTCGGGAAAGGGTTCGGATGTAGGTGCCTGCGTTGCAGGTGATTGTTACTGCGGTTGTGCGGGATTCATCGTCCGCATCAATTATTCGGATATCATGGATAATTCGTGTGCGGACGCGGACCTTGACTGCAGATTCTAGCGGTGGGACATTGTAGATTTCACCTTGGAGGGATTCGAGGAGTTTTGCTAATTCTTCTTGTGTGACTTCACGACCAAAACGAAGGACGGCGATGTATCGTTTGTCTCCAGTGAGGACCATTTCTGTCAGTCTAGTTGATTTGCCACAGAGCATAGTTAGGAGTCCTGTGGCGAATGGATCGAGGGTCCCTCCGTGGCCTAAGCGCTGGATTCCAAGCATTTCTCGGGCCCAAGCGGTGAGTTGATGGCTGGTTGGCCCTCGTGGCTTGTCGACGAGAAGCACACCTGCATCGAGTAATTGCTCGAGGGTTCGTTCTGCTGGTATACAGCCGTTTTTGGAATCTGTTGTAGCCTTCTCATCGAGGATTATCATACACTCACTCTCCTTGGATTGCTGCGCTAACTATGGTGAAGACCTCGTCAGCGCTCAAATCATTTGCATCGACGACGAGGTTGTACGGAGTCATGTCGTCGAGGTCGATCTCGTAGAGGATTCGGTAACGCTCTTTGTCGGCGCTTTGACGAGCGCTTGATTCCGCGAGACGCTCTTCAAAGCTACCACCCTCGCGGTTTTGCACACGGCGGGCGCGTTCCTCATCGGAGGTTGCGATCCATACCCTGAGGCAATCAAGTTCGAGTTCGTGCGCCCACCATCCGGAGAGGCGACTCTCGATGATTTGGGGGCCGTTTTCGCGAGTCATTGCTTCGCGCAGAAGCGTATCTAGCGAACGATCAACATCGAGGTCACTCTTGCATAATTCACTGAATTCGACTACCGGTAGACCTCTACGGGTGGCTTCAGCTCGGAACACCTCTCCGCCATTGAGTGATTTCCAGTCGGTCGACTCGCGAATCTTGGATACAAGAGTCGAAGTTCCACTTCCAGGTGCGCCGCTGATGGTGATGTGTACCATCCACTCACCTCCACTCATTGCGGCAGACATCACAGCGTATTCGCCCTGAGCTGACCCTACTTACTGACAATGAGTTACAATCCGGACACGACGTTCCGGCCTTAGGTGGAGCAGCGTGGACATTTCCGCTGCGCTTGGTTTCAGATTCCTGCCCTCGCTTGCGAGGTCCATCTCGGCCCCTGCGCTGACCTCGACGAGTCGTGGCTGGAGCTTTCTTGGTCTGCTCTTTCAGGAGATGAAGCAACGGCTCAGGAATTGGATCGCCCTTGAGAATCAGAGGATGGCGGCCAAATCTGATAATCTTGATGTGGCGGTCTACGATTCGTCCGAGTGGTGCACTCATAGCAATGTAAGTCACGACCCATGCAGGGAAAATCCACATCACTCTATCCATCATACCCCACATCGGCTGCCATGGCAGACTGACGTAATCGACACGGAAGTCAGCAGCCGACTCAGCCATCCAGCTGAATATTGCAATGATGAACACAATTGTGAACATCATCGGCTTCATCATGGCCGATTGCATCGCCATCGACTCCGGCATCATCTCCATCTGTAATCTTCGCATCTTGTCAACACGAGCCGTGTCTCTCTCGGCCTGAGCTTCTCGCAATTGCTTGGTAATCTGCTTGTTCCGGTGGGCCGTGTGGACTTGAGTGAGAGGATCCATGAAGATTCCTCGAATAATAGTGTTCACAATCATGATTGATGAACCAATGATTGCCACCGTCGGCACGAAGAATTCAGAATGGAACGGAAGTGCCGGTTCGATCACAGTTCCAGCCAAACCTGAAAGACCGGTGCGCAATGATGGATTGATCGAAAGTAGAATCATGAATCCGAGAATCACGAGCATCGGAAGCATCATGCCAGCCATGGCTTGGTTCTGAGCGCCACCCTGCCCAGCCTGTGCTGCCATGGTTCTCTCGCTCCATCGGACTCAATTGAAGCATTCGGCTAGGCTCACATGAAATGTGAGCCATCTTCAGTTGCCCTCAACTGAATTGGAAACTGCAAGTCTCGCATGACGAGGACCCCACAGCAGCCTCGGTTCCACAGACTGGACAGACATCTGGAGTTGGTATAGCAGGAGTATCTGATTGGTCTTCATCTGCCTCTTCTGAGTCCTCAGTGGCCTCTTCTTCATCACCGACCCACTCTGGATCGATGGATTGCACCTGTGGCTTTGAGAAGTCGACCGACTCATCCTCAGCGGGTTCTAATTCAGTCACTACAGGTTCTTCTGTAACCTCATCGGTAGCCACCTCGGCTTCTTCTTCCTCGACATCATCCTCAGCCTCCAGTTCTGGCTCATGGGCTGGAGGCTCGGGCATCGATCGCGTCGCCTCATCGACCCAATCGGGTAGATTTGGTTCTTCGTCGACCTCGTCGCCGAAGGTGGCGCCGTGGTAATCCTGTGCGTCGGCGACCTTGTATTCGCTCTCGGAATCGCCATGGATCTCGAAGACAACTTCGATACGCTCGTTCTTCTCGATGCGGCCGATTGGCCAGCTGACGTGAGTTCCCTCTCTGGCCGATTCCTTGCTGAAATCGATAGAGCGTTCTCCAGATTGGTTTGATCGCACGGTTGATTTCTCAATGCTGAAAGTGCCAGGTACGACATCGTGCAGCAAGAGATCTTCTAGTGCGCTATCGGAGTCGTTCTGAAACATCAATAGAATCTCATAACGACCCGAACCGGCAGCCGGGAATACCTCCTTGCCGGTAGAGAACCGTCTACGGCGGTGGACGACTCTGATCATCGGAACACGGTTACAGAATCTTGTTGCGACCGGGCCAAACCGTTCCATACTGAAATCGGCCCGAATCGGTGCCGCCAATCTGTCATTCTGTGGCGATGGGTCCTCAGCGTGTAGTGAGTAACTAATCGTCAGAGATTTACCTGGCTGCAAGCCGAGTGGGGCCGAGGTGCCGACGGTGATTCGAAGCGCGTGGCCTTGAGAATCAGGTGAGATGAGTTGCTCTTCGAGTTGAGTTCCGTCAACCACCTCGATTCGATATTGATCATGATTCAAGTCCGTCCCTTCAATTTCAATACGGACTTGATCTGAAGAAGGTATGTTGAAAATCCCAGGGATATCGTCAAGCAAGCGCATGACGTTTATCGGGGCCGAACCGGTGTTTTCCACGACTGTTATGCATTCGAGATCTGAGGGGACATAAGAGCGGATGCGCGATATGCTGTACTGCTTGTTGATCTCAGCGTCGAGGACCTTGATACTCCTCTCCTTCAGCTCGAGGATACCAGTCGATTCGACGTTCGCACGAGGCAGAATCGAGTAATTAATTTCATGAGTGAAATTTGGTTTGTCAATTGCTTCAATCCGCTTTTCAAGAGAGTCCCAGAGTCCTTCTGGAGGAATGTCTTCTCGTATATCCTCCATCTCCAAAAACGGGTCGCTGCGACCTGCTAACCACACTGTGGCACCGGATAAACTAACAACGAATGACGACCGATTTTCGACAACGAGTTTACAATGGAAAACATCGGGTCGGTCGTCTTCCTTGGGAGATACGTAGCCGAATTGTCGAGCCCTGGATGTAACAGCATCGAACTGGGCTCGGGAAACCGTCGCTTCACACGAATAAGCCCCGCTTACCGTACCTGTTGCGAAGCGCTGGATGGTTCGAGTGGTGACTCTTGGTGCAATTTCGAGAGTGGCGCTCTCACCGACCGAGAGTCTCCCGATACGCCAAACGAGTTCCTTATCTTTGATATCGTATTCCGGCCCATCTGAAAGTTCGAAATTGTCAGGAAGGGCGCGTCGCACAACGACGTCCATAAGAGCGACTGGCGCGATATTCTCAACGCTGAGGCGGACGAGAATTTCCTGGGAATGCTCTGAGTAAACCATCGAGAGACTGGCCTCTTGTGGTCGTTCCGGCTCGGTATCGAGGTGTTCGCGGAGAATCATCATCCGCGGGCCAGAGGCGGTGTAGGGAAGATTCGTGGTCTGAGTAGCATCGAGTTCGCGGACGGTGATTGCACCGCCTCCGATATCGGTTGCTCCAGTATTCTGCAAGAGAACCTCGATGTCCCAAGCTCGGTCCTTGCGGCTTGAATTTCGGAGAATGAGTTCACCGTCGATTGATTGCTGGCGGACCGTACCATCTGGATTGAGGACTGATTCCTCCTTTTCTCTCAAAGTGACGTGTAATTTGTCTCCGGGAATCGCGTCGACTTCGGCAGCCGGCCTGAGATTGCTCGAAAGTGCCGGCGCCGGTTCTCGCGGAGTTGAGACTTCTTCGATCGCTTCCTCAAAGGCGGATGCGAAGGGGTCGGCAGGCGGTGGAACTCCGAATGGGTCATTCACCGGCGGACTATCTAATGCCGCGCTCGGTTCCGATGCTAAGGCTGAGTCCAGTGCTGCATTGAGGTCGCCGACATCAGCTTGTTCCTCAGCATTATCTTCCTCGAGTGGCCCATCGAGCGCCGCTAGAGAATCATCGAAGGATTCGAGGTCGTATTCTTCCGAAAGCCAATCCTCATCGTCGGCCGCAGCCTCAGAAATTTCCTCATCGGACGCCTCAAATCCAGGAGGCGGCGGAGGTACAATACCTTCCATTCCAGGAGGAAGTGGTGGTGCTTCGAGTCCCGTAGGTGGCGCTGGTGGTGGTAAATCGAGACCAGGGGGGGTAGGTGGAGGTATGTCGAAGCCTGGTGGGATGGGCGGAGGCGGAGCAAACGTTGATTCTTCGTTTTCCTTGACTTCCACCTCGGCCGCCTCCTGTTCAATCATATCGCTAAACTCGTCCTCTTCGTCATTCACATCGAATCCAGGTGGGGGTGGAGGGGGTGGGAACGGAGGCATGCCCGGAGGAGGAGGGGGGGGAGTATCGGACATGGCGGAAGCAGCCTCGAGGGTAAGTATGGACGCGCATTCGATTGGTTTAACCATTGCTCGCTCACAGTCCTACGGACTGATTCGATTCACGAATGTTTGAATTACCCCTCATGCCAGCAGGAAGCCATGAGCAATCAAGACGGAACCACTCCCCCGGTCATCTTTGTAGTCGGTACTGCTGGTGCTGGAAAGAGCACATTAGTCACTGCCTTCCAACGCTGGGCTAGATTCCTACAGGTGGATGTGCTGTGTATCAATCTCGATCCGGGTGCCGAACGAGTCCATTACGACCCTGAGTTCGATGTTCGCGATTTGGTCTCTTTAGCCGACGTAATGGACGAGTACGACCTCGGCCCCAACGGGGCCCAAATCTTGGCTGCTGACTTGGTCGCAGCTCAGGCAGAGGATGTGTTTGACGAGATTGAGGGATTGTCGGGCGATGTTTTGGTGATTGATACGCCAGGTCAGGTTGAATTGTTTGCTTTCAGAGAAGCGAGCACCCACTTGGTTGAGGTACTCGGTCAGGGTCGTGCGTGCTTGGCTTTCTTATTCGACCCGATGCTGTCTCAGACACCAAGCGGATTCGTTTCTCAGATGCTTCTTTCATCAATTGTTCACTTCCGCTTGGGTCTACCAACTGCTAACTTCCTTTCGAAGGCTGATTTGCTCGAACCCGAGGTCCTTTCAAAGATTCTTGAGTGGGGAGATAATCTCGATTCGTTGGAGGCTGCCTTGTATGAGGAGTCTGCAGCCGAGTCAAGAGATCATCACTCTGGGTCTTCGAGGGCAGAATTCGCAATTGGTCAATTACGCATGATGCAGCATGCGGCCATCCAGCCAGGGCTTGTGCCTTTGTCTAGCGAGGAAGAGGAAGGACTGGCTGACTTGCTGACATTTGCCCAGACTGTGTTCGGTGGTATGGCAGATATAAGAGATGGATTTGCAGGAGATATCGAACATGAGCGACAATGAGAAGATGGATCTTCTTGCAATCGATGATTTGGTCGATGATTTTGAAGAGATTATCGACTGGGCGATTCGCTACAAGCATGATGTTGAGATTCATCAGGATTTCAAGCCGCTCGACGGCATGTCGATCGGTTCAATTTACGAAAAGCCCTCGACGCGCACACGCGTATCATTTGAGGTCGGCGTCAGCCGCCTCGGCGGGCAACCTCTGACTCTTCTGGCAAATGATATTCAACTCGGAAAATCAGAGTCGATTGGCGATACAGCGGCAGTTCTATCGCGCTTTCTTGATGGTATAACCTACCGCTGCTTCGGGCATGCTGACGTTACTGAATTAGCTCGCACTGCATCGGTTCCAGTCATCAATGCTCTCTCCGATATGCACCATCCTTGCCAATCTGCTGCCGACCTGATGGCGATTCGTGAATTCGCAAACTCCGATGGTCACATCGCTTGGGTAGGAGATGGAAACAATGTCTTCCACGATTTGGCGCTTGCTGGATTGACACTCGGATACGATGTGAAGTATGCCACGCCGATCGGGATGGAACCTGACGCTGGCGTTCTAGCGCGGTGTCAGGAGATTGCTGCCAAGACCGGCGCTAGTATCACCGGCACGAATGATCCCATCGAAGCTGTCACCGATGCTGGTGTCATTTACACCGATATCTTCGTCTCTATGGGTGAGGAACACATGGAGGAAAAAATCGATGCATTCGAGGGTTTTCAAGTAAACGAAGAACTCGTCGCATACGCTCGCCCAGACTATATTTTCATGCACTGCTTACCCGCACACCGCGGTGAGGAAGTCACCGATGGTGTGATTGATTCGAAGAATAGTATCGTCCTCGATCAGGCTGAGAACCGCATGTGGGCACAGATGTCGTTGCTGACCTACCTATGCAATAACGACGCATGGCAGGCTTATCGCGAGCTCTGAACTACTCGACACCTACTTTGGTGGGAATTGATTCAGAGAAGCGACGCGGTGAGTATTCCAACCATCGCCAGAACCATTGAACGCTTAATCAGACGAGAAGCAGCCGTATCCTCGGTGAGCACAATATGCTTCTTGACCTGTAACAAAGTGAATAGAGCAGGTGCAACGAGGAGTAGGTGAAGTTGGTTGAATACACCCATAGCAAATGGAGTTAACAGGGCAATTAGGGTCAGAAGTAAGACTGACCAAGCCACTGTCCGAGCCTTGTCTGCTCCGACTCGCATGGCGTAGGTATTGCGCCCTTCGTCGCCTTCCATATCTTCGACATCCTTGATGATCTCGCGTGCGAAGTTGTAGAGAGTCCCAACGAAGAATAGGGAAAGAGCACGGGGGTTCAGTGGCTCGAATACACCGGCAGCTCCGTAGAGAACTACTAACCCGACCGAAAGTGAAATTGCCATATTTCCAGGTAATCCTCTATTCTTGAGGCCGAGAAGCCATCGATCGTCCTCATAATTTAGCAAGAGAGCTAGGGCCATGACCCAGATCAAAATTGTGTACTTCCATTCGTCGAATTCGCCGATTGAGTTCGCGGTGACGGCGGCGAAGAATAAGGAAATGAATGAAATCAATCCAGTTAGAATGATTGAGAACAGAGCAGTTTTCTTGCTTATACGACCGGAAGGTAATGGCCTATCTGGGCGATTCACCCTATCAATTTCAAGGTCAAGGTAATCATTCAGAGCATTCCAAGAGGCCATGAAGGAGTAGACCGACAAGGCAAGCAATGTGGTGATAAGCAGATTATCATCGGAAGGAAATTCGCCAAGAGCAAGAACCGCGCCGAGGAATACTCCTACGAATCCACTGATGCAATTGCCTGCTCGGAAGAGCAGGACCCAATCAGCGATTCGACCCACGCCTCCGACGAGGGCGTGCGCGTCTTGATTGCTTGCACGATTCACGCCGCTGAAATCAACGGTTCCGCGGACAGCGACCAGACGCAGACAGTGTAGACACTGCCGCGGAATTGACCGCGCTGATGCCCTACCTTGGCAAAGCGCGGATCCTTGGCGAGAATGTTACCCACCTGGTTCATCGTAGCGCCCCAGCGGAATCTCTCATTGAGGTGATCGAAAACTTCGACGGTGTTCGCATTTCCCTTCTCTCCAAGAAAAACTAGAACCGCCTCTCGTAGGCGTCGTGTACGGGACATCAGATCGCCTCCATAGGAATTTGGCGAGAGGCCATCACACGCGAGTGCAATCCAGACCAGCTCGATGGACTCACGCTAACTTCGATTGCGCGTTGTGGCATTGGCTGCCAGAGTCCATCGTCAGCCCTTCCATTTGAGGAATTGACAAGCGCCTCTGGTTGAGGTCTTCGTCGGCTTGCAGCGGTCTTGTTTAGGGCAGCGAAAGAGACGATGCGAACAGGGTCGGATCGCTTCCTGTAGATTCGTTGGCTATCGGGGTTCAGGCTTCGGTTCATGGCCTGATGTTGCTCGGTCAGCATATGAAGAACTGGAACAGAGAGGAAAGTGAAAGTAAAAGTGAATGTGAAGCGCTTGAATGAGACTCCCTCCATCGTTTTGAAATACCGAGCATCGGTCGCGGGGCTACTCGCTCGTGTAGTGTAGTTCGGTCCATCATGACGGACTCTCGATCCGTCGACCCGGGTTCAAATCCCGGCACGAGCACCATTTTGACATTATTTTGAATTCTCGAAATGACTCTTGAAATAGGCGTATTTTTCGGTCATAACCGTCTTAAGCGCACCTTCGTTGCAGTAGTAAGGTTCTGATGCGTGTAGAGCACGATGTGAAGCTTACTTTTGATGATGTATTGATCCGACCGAAGCGCAGCACGCTGGTTTCTCGTTCGGACGTATCGCTTTTCCGAGACTTCAAATTCCGTCATTCCGACACTATTTGGTCAGGTGTGCCAATCGTAGCAGCCAATATGGACACGACCGGTTTGTTCAGCATCGCGGCTGAATTGCAGAAGCATAAGATGCTGACATGTATGCAGAAATTCTACTCGACTCGAGATTATGCACAGGCTTGGGAAGACGGAGTTGATCCCGAATTTGTGGCGGTGACGTGCGGTTCGACGGAGGATTCGTTTGATTTGCTCAAGAGAAAAATGGCTACACACGCAGGCACCAAAATGATCTGCATCGACGTTGCAAATGGTTATCGAGAGGTATTCCTCCAATTCGTCAAGAGGGTTCGCAGTGAATTTCCTTCGGCGATTGTGATTGCCGGCAATGTTGCTACGCGAGAGATGACTGAAGCGTTGATTCTCGCGGGCGCTGATATTGTCAAGGTTGGAATCGGTCCCGGCTCTGTATGTACAACGCGTAAGGTTGCAGGTGTTGGTTATCCTCAGCTTTCTGCTATTGCTGAGTGTGCTGATGCGGCTCATGGACTAGCTGGTCATGTGATGGCAGATGGTGGCTGCTCAAGCCCCGGAGATGTTGCCAAGGCCTTTGCTGCCGGGGCTGATTTCGTAATGCTGGGTGGTATGTTTGCCGGTCACGATGAGTCGGGTGGAGAGTTAGTGACCGACTCAAATGGAAAGCAATACATGTCATTCTACGGAATGTCGAGCGCTAAGGCGATGGAGACTCATTATGGAGAGGTGGCAAAGCACCGTGCTCCAGAGGGAAAGGAGGTTCGCGTGCCTTATCGTGGGCCGGTTGAGATTACTGTTCAGGAAATTCTTGGTGGGGTTCGGTCTGCATGTTCCTATGTTGGTGCGCGAAGGATCAAGGATTTGCCGAAGTGTACGACTTTCATTCGTGTGACTCAGACGACGAATGAGGTGTATCAGCGCTTCAATGTCGAAGAATGAACGGTAGTTCTCATCGAGACGTTAGATGTCTAGGACAACCTGCGCCATCCAGCCAGGTCCTTCGAAGGATGGAACGCCTTCCACACCTTCGACAACCTCTCCTTCAGCCACTTCACGAACTGCGAGATCGTGCAGAGTGATTGCCTTCACTTCAACCTCAAGTTCGACATCGCGCGCATCGACCCAAAGTACCTGCGCGCGTAAGTAATCCTCCTCGATTACAGGGTCGGATTCAACCAACCATCGATCTTCCGCAGATCCCTGATAGAGGACCTCTTCGAGCCATCTGACCAGACCCCTCTCTAGGTCGCCTGTCGGAACTGCGACTGCCCATTCACCAACATGGCGGATGTGCCCGTTGAGCAGTTCCGCGCCACGGTCTGACATCTGAATACCTTGCAAAGCCAGCGCGGCCTCCCTCAGAAGTCCACTAGGGCTACTGGAAAATGCGCGGAAGCCGATGTCCGCAGTTGTCGGCATTACCCACCAAGACATCGTATCACCAAGCCACCCGAGGACCGTTCAGGAGATGAAACATAAGGGGGATGCGCGACATCAATCGTTGGTACAGAGTTCACCTTGACTCGGGAAACTCGTAGGATCCTTCGGATTCGTATTCCATTTATTCTCGCACTTATTCATGTAGCCATCACCATCGGAATCGATGTATGCATCGGCTGGATCAAATGGGTCGAAGTCGAAGTAGAATTCCCATCCAGACCACATTCCATCGTCATCATGATCTTGGTGATAGACTTCAGAACCGTCGCCCCATCCATCTCCGTCTGTATCGGCGAGGACCGGGTCGGTGCCATTTTGGAATTCTTCGTAATTCGTGTAATTCTCTAGATCGTCGTAGAAATTACCTCCTTGAGTCGTCGTTGGATCGATGTGGCACTCGGCGTTCTGTGGGTTATTCCATCCTGGACAGTAACGGTTGAGCAAGTGCGATCTATTCAGCCCATCACCATCGAAATCTTCCGCTCCATCGTCAATTCCATCGAGGTCCGAATCAGGCATTCTCGGATCCATTGGACCTCGAGCTCCCAATGCATCGAGTGAGTTATTGTCGACGAGACCGAGGTTGATTGCACGCTCGGAGGCAGAGACCTCCCAGCCGTCTGCAAGCATGTCGCCGTCGGTATCGTCGGCAACCGGGTTTGTATCCCAGCGGTCTGGAGCTTCCAGAGCGTTCAGTAAGGTGTCGTTATCGATATCGAAGTTGGAGTCCGGCATTGAGCCGAACGATGGATCAAGAGCCCAGCGGCCATTTGCCGGAATGGGGAATCCAGTCAGATTCATTTCGTAGATGAAATACTTCGGGTCGAGAATACCGTCGCCGTTGCGATCGCCAGAGGTTTGGAAGCCCTTCAGATAGCTGTCCCAAACCCAACCACCAGGACCCATACCGCACTCTTGCATACTGTTGCATCCGAGAGGAAGCCAGTTCTGAGTACTAATCCACAGGCTGTGAGAATTGGTATTTTGCTGGACTGAGAATACTTGCATCTCCCAGCCATCAGGCTGCCCGTCATCATCGGTATCATTGTCCAAAGGACTGGTGGCAGTCTGCCACGGACGAGGAATGTGGAGGACTTCTCCACCATCGTTCAAGCCATCGTCATCGGTGTCAGCATTATTCGCATGAGTGACATACTGGTCGGCACCGTCAGTGACTTCTTCACCATCGTCAAGACCATCGTTATCGGTATCGAACATCGAGGCATTGGTGTAGTAAGTGGTCCCGTTCCAAACGAATCCATCCATTGCCTCAGTGAAATCCTCAAGACCGTCGGAATCCGTGTCTCTATCGGTCGCGTTGGTGAAGGTTTCGTAGTATTCTGTCGCGTCGGAGAGGCCGTCACGATCAGTATCGTAGACACCGGGGTCGGAACGCACTACAACGTCGCGCACACCCATATCGACAATTCGAATGGTCCAGCCGATGACTTCGATTCCATCGATGAGACCGTCATTATCGGTGTCTTGGACTAATGGGTCAGTAGAGCGACCGTCGACGATGCCGTCACCGTCTCGGTCACGAGCATTATACTCATCCAGATTGGTGAATCTCTCATGCTCCTCGACGATTGTAGCGAGGTCTTGCAGACGGCTAGTAACTTCTTGGCCGACATTGACATTGATTGAGTATATGTAACCGGCCGTGGGAGCCTTCACTGGAATGTTGACATATTGACTGTCCTGAACAGTTCTTACCCACATCACGGTGTTATTGACCTGAACGAAATCTCCCACCTCGACGATAATGTTGTTGACGGTTGAGACGCCTACGAGGTCGGTGTATCGAACGCCTCCGTCACCATCTGCATCGTAGCCATCGAAGTCAGGGTCCTCCTCTGCATTGCTGCCGTCGTTAGGGTGGATCCCACTGTGGTATTCCCAACCATCAGGCATGCCATCAAAGTCTGTATCAGCGACGAGAGGGCTGGTGAAGTTGACTGGGCCCCAAGTATAGGCGACCTCATACTCCTCGACATTGTTCAGGCCATCCTCGTCGCCGTCGCCGTAAGCATCAGTAGAGTTGGCGGGGTTGAGGAGAGTGTTGTAGCAATATTCGAATCCATCAGGCATTCCGTCACCATCGGTATCCCAGTCTCCAGGACCATTGAGGCGACCGTCTCCATCCATGTCTTGATTGAACCAAGTTAGGTCGCCGACACCACTCATCAATTCAGTATAAGGTGCGTCAATACGAATGGTTCCGAACTGCGGCACACCGCAGTGGACTTGCAAATCTTGACTGCCGAAGCCAACCTCGACTCGATCAGGAATTAGGTCTAGGTCGCTGTCCTCTTCGAGGGGGTTTGTGTCATAGATTTCCTCGAGGTAATTAGGAAGTGAATCAGGGCCCTGCCGGTCGATGTCAAGAACAGAGTCGCAAGAGTGGTCCCCATTGGGTCCAATCGGAAGATTGTTCCAAGTAGAGGTGCCGATGATTAGTTTCATCTCAGCCTCGACCTGTGGTGTAAGGAGAGAACATCCCCAGTTAGGGTCTAATGGGTCGAGTAGAGTAACTGGGCCCTGAGGTGTCTGAACTACCTCAGTGTAGAGGGACTCCCAACGGTCATTAAGTCCGTCTCCGTCGCTGTCTTGAACAGTTGGATTTGTTCCGATTGCGGCTTCCTGTTCATTGGTCAGACCATCGCGGTCGGGGTCGCCGAAGGGTCCGTTGTCAGGGTCGGGGAATGTTTCGTTCTGTTCACCGGTTTCTTCTTCCTCGCCAGGGTTGACGTTCTCGATATCTCCGTCACTTGGTTCTCCACTATCGAGTGGATCTAAGCCATTTTGAATTTCCCAACCGTCTTCGAGACCATCGCCGTCTGTGTCATTATTACGCCAATCGGTTCCGTAGAGAGTTTGTTCCATCCTATCTGGAAGGCCATCATTGTCGAAGTCGGAACCGCCTTCCTGAACCTCTGCACCAGAAATGATAACGTCGGAACCGGCCGAGTCAAATCCACCGGATTCAGTGGTCGAAAGTCCCGCGTCGATGATGGTATAGAATCCTGCTAGACATAGTGTCGCTGCTATCGCCGCGACTGCGTATTGATTGTGGTTCAAAGCCAAATTCCTCACCCGGCCCCATAAGGGGCCGTCCCGATGACCTATGACATGAATATAACGTTTCAGCGAAATCGCATCTGCGGCATCATTCAGCAATGGCTACCGAGGGACTCAATGAAAGACTTACTGCGCCGCTGTTGAAGGTGCACTTGAGGTTTCCTCGACGACCGTGGGCCCGCTCCCAACAGGCTAGAAGAACGCCGCCTGCGAGGGCGGGGTGAAAACAGCCAGAAAATTGTAGTTCAACACCTCCGTGGGCGTCAATGGACCTGACCGAGTTCACTCCTCCAAGACCCTCAATCGAAAGATGTCTACGAGCGATTCCAATCCAGTCTTCTGGCTTTGAGACGAGGATGTGCCGACCCGATTCAAAGAAGGTTTGACGCATCGAATCGGCGGCAGCAGTCCACCACATCGATTGCTGTTCATCTTCAAGAGGCCACTGCATATCTTGTCTGCCTTCCTCAATTGATTGTAAGTAAGGAAGACAGAATTCTTCGAAGCGCAGAATGAGGTCGCGATGAACCATCATTCTGCGCTCGCCCATGATTGACCAAACTCCCGAGGAATCGATTCTCAAATCCTCCCACGATTCCTCGAGGTCATCAGGCATCGAAATTACAGAGGCGGGTTCAGGCCAGCAGACATCTGATCTCGTTGGCAAAGGAATTGATTTTTCATCCAAAGATAATGTGACTATGAGACCTTCTTCTGTATTTTGAGACCAGAGAAATCGATGGCGTTTACCAGTCGCATTTTCCCATCCGCCTGTTATGAATCCTGAACAGATTGAGGCAGAAGCTGGATTTTCGATTAGGATACGTGCCTCTTCTCCATCTTCCAACATGCTGTACTGACCCATCCCTCGGCTTCGCCAATCCTGTTCGGTACCGCTCCACCTCGAGATATCCCGTCCAGAAGGTGATGGAAGTCCCCCTAATCCAATCATGTATTCCTCATGTTCGAGTGCGGCGTGGGCTAATCTACGACCTAGGCTCTGACCTAGTCGCTGCTCGAGTCGGTGAAACCAAGTTTCGAATGTTCGGACGCCGAAGCGCGCTGCTAATTCGCATGGGTCATAATTGCGCACAATGTCTCTGTATGTGCCATCTGAATTTGGCACCCATCTCTTTGTGACGACATCCTCGGGATTGTCGGGGCCCGATTTCTTCCAGAAAAAATCGAAGAATCCCATGCGATCAACCGTTGATGAATTGGTCGATGCGGTCGAATGCTGTTGCGAGGACATCGATCGCAGGTAAGCAGACCATGCGGAAATGGCCGGCGCCGAACTCTGGCGAGAAACCGGAGCCATGTACGACTAGGACGTGATGCTTGTGTAGCAGGTCGAGAACCCACTGTTTGTCTGAGGCGGCGTGCTCGTCGGTTATGCGCACAAAGAGATAGAATGCGCCACCTGGTGCCTCGCACTCTAGTCCGTCAATAGCCTCAATCCGCTCCATACAATAGTCGAGTCGCTGCTTCACAAGTGCCCTATGACCGTTCAACCAACCCCTGTCCTCGGTAAGTCCTGCAAGGAACCCGTGTTGAGCTGGTGTGCTTGCGCAAAGTCTGCTGCGTAGAAGCCTCTCTACCCCGTCACGAACGAGTGCGAGTCTTCCCTCAGGATCATGCCAAGCCATGTAGCCAATGCGCCAACCGGGGGCGAAGTAGACCTTCGATACTCCATTGAGAGTGATGACGGGGACATCGGTTGATCGGGAGGCAAGGGATACAAGCGAACCAGTGAAATCGAGCCCGTCGTAAATTTCGTCAGCGATAATCGTGCACTTAGGATAATCGCGGGCGATAGTGAAAACTGCGTCAATCTCGGCCGCGGTTGCGACGTTTCCGGTTGGATTATTCGGATTGATTAGCACCAAAAGTCGGACGCTGTCGTCCATTTTTTGACGTATATCATCCAAATCAATGCACCAACCGTCTGTCGGGTCCATCCTGTATTCGACCGTCGTGGCCCCATACATCTGCGGATAGGCCATGTAAGGAGGGTAGTGAGGTCCGGGAGCGAGAACTTTCGTGCCTTCTTCAAGGAAAGCAGCGAAGATGATTTGCAGAGCTTCGGTTACTCCGTGGGTGACATAGACATCGTCTTCTGAGCAGGGCCATCCCTTGCCCGTCTCGGCGGATGCAATCGCTTGGCGTAGTGCAGGCAAACCGTAGGACGGGCCGTAGCCATTGTCCTGTGAATCCAATGCTCGTTTGTAAGCATCAATCATATGAGTTGGAGTTGGCAATCCCTCGTAGGCAAGAGGATCGCCTATGTTGAGTCGAATTATCTCGTGTCCCTGCTTCTCCAACTCGACTGCTGGAACTACAACATCTCTAATCGCATACTCAATAGCAGCAGCGCGCTCAGAGACATCGACTTGTTCGACCATTTACTCACAACCCGAGTAAATCACGAGCGGCATCGAGGGCGGAAGGGATTCCATCAGGATTGGAACCGCCGCCTTGAGCCATTGTGGGACGACCTCCGCCGCCGCCATCGATGTGGCCGGCTATCGCTGCAAGAATTTCAGTAGCATCGTGCTTCTGTGCGACAATAGAGCCCTCAGTGCTAGCTACGATGAGTTTGCCCCCTCCATCTCTGGTGCCGAGTACTGCAAGTGTTGGGTTCTCAGGGTCACGTGTAAGTTGTCCAAGCATTGCCATTACAGCTTTCATATCTCCAGCAACTTCCATCACAGCGTAACGGATTCCGTCTTTTTCGACAGCTCCATCGCCCCCTCCACTAGTCCTCAGTCTAACGATTTCAGCCTCAAGTGCCTCGATTTTCTTCTGTTGTGATTTCCATTCTTCAAAGAAGCGCGAAACCGCGTTAGGGAGGTCTTCGGGCGAGACGCCTAAGACTTCACTTGACTCATTCAGCAATCGCTCTTGAGCCCTCGCGTGCTCACGCGCCGTCTCCCCTGCCACGATTTGCAGACGCTCGACCCCGTCTTGGACTTGACTCGACCTAATGATGCGTAGCTCGCCAACTTCACCCACATTGTCGTGATGCGTTCCACCACAGGCTTGCACATCGTGGTCGCCGATTTTGATTACACGTATTTCGCTGTGCTTAGGAGGTCCACCTTGGTATAACTCGAAGCCGAAGTGTGCGTCGGCTTCGGCCCTCTGTAATACGATTTTTTCGACGGTTAGATTTGCGCTAATGATCTCATTGGCGTGGTCTTCGATTTGGTCGAGATCGTCGCGTGTTAGGCGCGAGTGGTGAGTGAGGTCGATTCTGGCGTAACGCTCGCCCTTGTTCGAACCAGCTTGCCAGATGTGGGGGCCAAGTAGTGCTCTTGCGCTACCACCGACGAGGTGAACTGCGGTATGATGGTCCATCAGTTGGCGTCGTCGGCTCCAGTCGACCTGTCCTTGGACCTCGCCACTTGTGAGGGCCGTGTCGGTAAGGTGGAAGATGACTCCATTTTCGACGCGGGTATCAGCTACATTCGCTCCGCCGAGGGTGCCTTGGTCGCCGAGTTGCCCTCCCCCTTCGGGATAGAATAGCGTACGGTCGAGGACTACCGCATGGGTTGGAGTGATGCTTACTTCTGTAGACAGATTGAGTGAATCGATTTGCTCTTGACTGACTGGGCTGCAATGGAGAACTGTTGCTCGGAATTCGGTTTTGCTGGTATCGTCGTAATAATCACGCATGGTTGTTGGCTGGCCGATTGGGAAAATTTTCTCCTTCGTCTTGCCTTTTGCCGCCGCCTTAGTGCCCTCAGCATTGCGTGCGGCCATATCGGCTGCAAATCCAACTCGCACCGAGAGATTGTTCCAACCTAGTCCATGGGCTATCGATACTACCATGTCAGGGTTGAGTCCCCGCTCTTCGGCTAGTCGGAAAAGCGTCTCATCTGGTGCTTCGCTGGCATCCTTTGCCACATCGCGCAGAGCCGTTCTGACCGCCGCCTCACCCTTGCGTAGCATCTCGTAATAACGGGCTTCTTCCAGAGAGAGAATAGCCTGGATTCCTTCGCGCGACTGAACAAATCCAGTCATATCGAGGTGAGTGTCCATGTGGTGCTTGCCTAATTCAGCAAGGCTCACATCGATGCCCAAATCTCCCTTCATGCGACAAACTCGCCTCGCCATCATGCGGGCCAGATAACCCGCCTTGGCATTGCTCGGGACCAGCCCATCACCCAACATATTGCATATCGCGTGCATGTGATCGGGGATGGCGTAAATTGAGGATAGCGGCTCAGTCACACGTTTGAGATCGTCAACTGAAATCTCAACTCCGCCATCGGCCAAACGCTCTGCGAGTCGCTGATACAATGAATCAACATCAGTCCCAACATCGATATTGAGGATTCCAGCAAGCTGAGACAACTCGGCGAGCAAAGCATCGGTATCGACTCCGAGTCCCAGCCCTACAACCATCTCATCGAAGCCAGCAAGTCCCTTGAGCCAATCCACCGACTCGGGATAAATCGCTTCGTAAATCGTCGGTGTTCCAGCCGCAGCCCAGCAAAATCGCTCGAGTCCATAGCCCGTATCGATGATTTGTAGAGGCATCTCGCGGTATCGAAGACCTTTGATCTCGACATCGCCGTCCTCGTGCTCCTCGAGACTCATGAAAACCAGAGTCGCAAGTTCAAGCCCGCCAACAATGACTTCCAGTGCGGGCCCGGCGTTACCGCCGCCAGACCATGGATTTTCGATGTAAGTGATATCGGCAGGGGCAACGCCAAAGGTGTTGACCAGCATATCGTCGCAATACCGGACGCATTGGTCAATCCAGTAAATCACCTCGCCATCCTGAGGTCGATTGAAGGCGTGGTGCGCCATCATCTCAAATGTCGTCAAATGACGTCCAGAACGGCCCACTGCAGCCACATCCGTCAGACGAATACAAGGTTGACTAATTCCCAAAGGGTTCGCCGGGGGAGGAACAGTCCCATTCGTCACATGTGGTTGGAAGTCAGCGATCGACGCTATCGTTAGATGGATGTCGTCGCGCCATCTTGCGAGCACGGGGTAAGGAGCAACACGCGAATGACCCCGCTGTTCGAAATAACCGAGGAAAGCCTCGCGCATCGCGTCTTTCAGCGCCTTTCCTCTCATCGGGAAGCCATCGATAATCGGGTTCCCGATGAAGGTGTATGAATCCTCAACCGTGTCGCCAGAGGTCGTACGCGCAGGGTCTCGTGACCAGAAGCGAAGGCCGGTGACCTTGCAAATGCGAACCTCGTGTCCCGACTCCTCCCAGAACGGGATGTTGGTCTCTCCGAACGTCATCGATTGACCCTCTACAGCCGCCCCATCGGCTGGTCCGTCTTGAAAGCGATTGTCTGTGACGCTGCGGCGCGTTGAAATCGAGGGCACGCCCCCAATCAGCCATGAGTGCTGAGTGGAGGAAGCATCTGAGCCCCGATGGACCGGGGCGGATGCGCATCGCGAAGCACGGTTCAATGCTGACTGATGCGCTACTGATAGCCGATGCTGAGCACATGGCCGGGCATACTGACGACCGTTCGCCTGAGCAGTTGTGCAATACTGCTGGAATACCCGGAATCGTAGGGGAAGCCTGGGCTATGGCTGACTGGCATTTTGGTTATGGATTCCCGATTGGTGGCGTGGTTGCCACCGATGTTGATGCTGGTGAGCTCGGTGGGGCGATATCTCCAGGTGGTGTTGGATTCGACATCAATTGCGGAGTTCGACTTTGTGCGCTTGATGTCGATGTCAATGATATCGATGCGAAAGCGCTGGCTGGTATGCTGGCGCGGGAGATTCCGGCCGGTGCTTCGAGTAAAGGTGGAGTCATATTGGATGAAACGAGTATGGCCGCCGTGCTTTCAGAAGGTGCTTCGGCGGCTGTTGAAATGGGATGGGGAGAGGTGCAAGACCTCGCTGCCATCGAGTCAAATGGCGTGCTTGAGAGCGAGGAGCGAAATGTCGGTGAGCGTGCCCAAAAGCGTGGCATGAAGGCTCTAGGCACTCTAGGTAGTGGTAATCACTTCCTCGAATTGCAAGTTGTCGATAGAATAGAGGATGGTAGCGCTGCAGCCGCTTATGGCCTGCGAGAAGGACAAGTTACCGCGATGATTCACACAGGTTCGCGTGGCCTAGGTCACCAAGTTTGCAGCGAGCACGTCGCTGCAATCGAAAGCAAATATCAGCGGGACGGAGATCATTGGTACGCACCAAAGTGGGATTACCGACTGCGCGATCGCCAACTCGCATCTGCGCCCATATTCAGCCGTGAAGGGGCGGCCTATCTCGATGCAATGCGAGCGGCTGGCAATTATGCATTCGCTAACCGCTCGGCACTCACTCAGAGACTACGGAATGTTCTGCGAGGTCATCTCGGTCGCGATGGGGGTCTCGAAGTGGTCTACGATGTGAGCCACAATATCGCCAAAGTCGAAGATCACATCGTCCACGGGAAATCATGCAAATGCTGTGTCCACCGCAAAGGTGCGACAAGAGCTCTCGGCGGAGATCATCCCGAACTCGCTAGCAGATTCTCCGCCGTCGGCCAACCAGTACTCGTGCCCGGCGACATGGGGACAGCCTCATGGGTCCTCGCTGGGCCAAAATCGGGCGGCAATGACGCATTCTCATCATCTTGCCACGGCGCCGGCCGTCGCCTCTCGCGCACGGCCGCCCGCAAGCTGATCGATTCAGACCAACTTCGAGCTCAACTCGAAGCATCGGGCGTCCACGTGCGCGCAAAGACACCGAATGTTCTCGCTGAAGAAGCTCCGGATGCCTACAAAGACGTCGACGAAGTCATTGCCCTGACCGCTTCAGCGAATCTCGCAAGGCCTGTCGCCCGCCTACGGCCATTCGCTGTAATCAAGGGATGAACCTCCGAGGTTAGGCTCATGCCGAGTCTCACTTCTCGCGATACTCGATTTCGATTACATCGCCATCATGCATGACATAATTCTCGTAATCATAGTTCTGTACTCCATTGACAAACATCACGACTTCGTTAACATCGTTCGCCTCTTTGTTTAGAATGTGAGTCTCATCGAAATCCTCACCCCAGATTTGGAAGAAAGCCCCGACTGGAGCATCCATCGCACCTGGAGTCTCGATGTGCAAGCGCCCTGTATCATCATGCGTGTGAATCCCCCGCATTCCATTGGAACACATTTCATCCTGAATCCCAGTATTACTCGGCACTGCGATTTGGTTTCCGCTGATAGTCACAGAAATTGAGGCATGAATGTGTGAAATTGCTCCATCGTGGTCGTCAAGACAAACATCGAGAACTTCCCAGTCGGCCAGTCCATCGGTGGTTGAATCTTGGTCAAGAATCACGTATCCTGCGAACGCGATGGTTAACAGGAGTCCCGCAGCCAGCATTGCCTGCGCTCCATCCATCATGCTGGCGCACCGGTCAAGCGATAATGAATGATATCCTGCACAAGTCATGGTTCAGGCCGGTGCCACTCCAGATTGGTGGGAACAGGCGAAGGTCGAACTTTGCAACTCTGACTCATCCATCGCCAAGGTCGTCGCAGACCGAGAAGAACCACCTCTAACTTCACGCGGTGACCTATTCGCCACCCTCGTCAAATCGATTGTTGGTCAACAAATTTCGACTAAGGCCGCTGCCGCCGTATGGGATCGACTGTGCGACCTAGTCGGCCCGATGACCGACGATTCTATTCTCCTGCATACGCATGAGGAATTACGCTCGGTTGGCCTCTCCAATCGCAAGGCCGAATATATCGTTGGAATAGCCCGGGCTTGGAAAGACGAATTGCATACGCTTGATTGGGACTCGATGAGCGATGAAGATATTCTCGAGAAGCTCATCGCGCTTCGCGGAGTAGGACGTTGGACTGCAGAGATGATTTTGATTTTCTCACTTCTACGCCCTGATATATTCCCCATCGATGACATCGGAGTCATCAGAGGTATGGAGCTAGTTTACAATTCGAGAGAGACTCTGAGCGAGTCACAACTGAACACTATTGCAGAGAAATGGAGGCCTTACCGGACCCTCGGAACATGGTATATGTGGAGAATGATTGATCCCGAACCCATCGAATACTGAGTGATCGATAGAGCCTGCAAATTGGTTTGCTGCTCACATACAGTAGCCGCGTTTTGGCTGATTGGGTATCTGTGGAGTGGCGCCCGATTGGACACCATCCGCCTCTTCCATAATTATCGTCAGAAGGGTGTGAACAAGCGTTCTGAGATCTTCTACCTCGTCCTTCAATTCCTCTACAGTGACCTCATTGCTCTGCTCTTTCATATCCCCATCCCCATGCGAGAGAATTGACTTCCCTCAACGATAGGTTCCACTTTCTGGGGTCTATAAACTCGATAGGTCAGCCTCTCGGCCGGAGTAGGTTTCGACGACTCGCCTAAGAGCGCCAGAAGACAGAGAATTACAGAATCTGAGATTCACTCTTCATCTGAGTCGTCGTCGGATGCCTCATCGGCGTCCTCGTCCTCAGCTTCATCGGCGTCGGATTCCTCATCGGCTTCCTCTTCATCTGATTCTTCATCCTCGTACTCCCAATCCTCTTCGTAATACGAATCTTCGTCATCTTCGTAGTAATACTCGTCATCCTCGGAACGTGAACGGTTGACGAAGAATCCAACCATCGCCACCGCAACAAGGAAGACTCCGCCGATAATGACCCATGTCATCATCTCGTCATCTCCAGCATCTTCTGTAATCACCTGCTGGACTAATATGCCAGGAATTGCGTGTGCTGGGTTGTCGAAATCATCGTCGACGATGATGTAGAGAACCGGCTGACCAGGGTCTCCAGCAATCCACTCAAATCGCGCGTAGACGGATGAGGTCTCAGCCGGAAGGTCGAGGTCGATCGTGTTACTCTCAGACCGCCACTTGCTATCCCCAGTCAATTCGTAGAGGTTGATCTCAATCGTTCCATCGCGCTTTCCACTATTACTCCAGAAGGTTTCGATTACAACGGTTGTGTCGGGGTATGGGTCCTTTGGAGTGACCACGACATTGTCCAGTGATGGGACGAATTGCATGATTCTCAGGGCGACTGTGCGCGGGGTGTCATCGCTACCCAACCCTTGGATTTCATTTCCAGCCCGGTCGGTCGATGTGACCCAGAAGAGAATACGGTCACCATTTACGACATCAAATCCTTCGAGGGCTGGGGTGAAGTCTAACTTGCCTTGGAAGATATCACGGCCATCGTCGTCGATAATCAACGAGAGGGCGCCAGTGTCCTCTGTTCCAGCGACTGGCAAATTATTTCGCAGGAATACCCACGCGACTTCGAGATCATCGTCTGACATACCAATTTCATCAATTATGGTTACTGTTACCAAGACCTCTTCTAGAAGGTCAGATTCCAAGGTCGTTAGAGAAGAATCAGGATAATTTGTCTGATCAAAGAGAACGGTTGGTGATATACTGTCTACAGTTACCTGCGCATCCTCATTGATTGTAGAGACTCCCTGGCCTGGTAAATTGAGAACCGAAGTCGACAACCCCATCGTTGGATTGAGAGGAACTCGCATCGGCAGCGTCATTGAAGTCACCCAAGTTCCGTCTTCATTCACTTCTGCGACGGATTTGATTTCTTGAGTTCCATAAATAATCTTCATCTCAACCTCAAGATCGTCAGGAATCGTAGTCATTACGATACCAGATCCTGAATAGTAGATTTCGCCACTCAATTCTAATTCATCCCCTTGTCTGAGATAAAGGTGCAAATCTTGCGGTTCGACAACAGGTGGTGTGATGTCGACCATTTCGGATGGAATAGCCGATAGACTGTTGTCCAATTCCCAAGTCAACTCGCCGATATTGTTCTGGTAGGCAACCTCGGTTATGTCATCCATGATGCTCACACTTGGTTTGCAACCATATTGGCCGTCTTCCCACGGGAATTGCCAGGAGAGTTGGAACATCATCGCCAATTCAACCACTGCCGAGGTGATTTGCTGCGTCTGAACTGTGAGTGGTGATACCATCGAATCGTCAGCCGTCCAGATTTCCCCATTGGATGGATTGTAGGTGAACTTACCGAGGTTGTCTATTCGGTCCCCACAAAGCATTACACTGACATTGTCCAACGTGTGCAAGCCGTTAGGTTCGTTAATCTGCATACTAAACGTGTGAGGGACTCCTGCTAGCAGATATCCCGTTTCACGGTCCAGTGCGAATCCACCGTTTACCAGAGTTGTAGGCTCGTCGGTAGCGATGATGATGGTTGCCCATGCATCATCTGCACCCGGGCCACCTCCAGTGCCTCCATCTTGGTAGGTCAAACCGGCCCAATCAGTCCCTTCAAGATAGACATGAACTGGACTGTTGAATGATTGACCGGAGGCATCGATACCGGCGAAGTTGACTTGCTGTTCTCCAGTCATCCCAGAACTAAGTGGTTGGGTCTGCGAGAGGTATTCATCCACATCGGCGATTCCGTCTCCATTGAGGTCATCTACATCGGCGCGCCAGTAGTGCAGAGTCAGAGTCTCACCACGAGCCTCAGCCTCTTGGATAGTCACGAACATGCTCAACGGCACGGTAGGGTCCCAGACCTTGCCGTGAGCGCGAGTGAGACCGGTCGGAGTGTTGACCTCGATTTGCCCCGCGATTGGTGGGTTTGAGTCCTGACGAATCGTAACTACGGTAGCAACTCCAGAGACATCAAGAGCTCCTATGGCTCCTCCCAACGGTCCTACTCGGAATAGTTCAGGAGAGGCAGTTACATCGCCAGTGCTTGAAGGTGTGTTGACGATTCCACTAAACTCACCACCATCAGCAGAATCCATCATAATCAGGCTGCCTGAGAGGTTCAATCTGACTTGGAAGTCATCTCCAATTGGGCGGTTATCGGTGGAATCTTGGAATCTTACATTACCTGTGATGTTGAGGATACTTCCTTCGATGATTGGGTATGGATAGAATGTCGAGTACTGATTCGAAAGCAATCTACCGAACTGATCTCGAACCTCAAAGGTGTCGACCTGTAGATCGTTCTCTACGGCCTTCCTTCCAGACTGACCACTGTGAGATACGGCAGGCCAGACAGTTTCTCCAGCGCTGTCCAATGCCTTTGCCACCCAGCGGATAGATTCAACATCGTCCCAATTCCATAAGATATCGAAGACCCAAGCGACAGTGATGTCAGTGTAGCCATCGTTGTGAACAGATTCAGTGATTGTTGTCGCGGAGGTGTTCAACACGAGAACGCTATCTCCACGCACCTGACTCAACGTCACCGAATCTGCACCAGCACCCCAGAGTCCATCGGCGCCATTGTAGGCAACGAATTCGATTACTTGTCCGTCGGACGCCTGTCCTCGGAGGGTAATTTCGGAGAGTTGTGTATTGTCATGCAAGTGATGGTGCTTCGTTGTAATCGAATACGGAGTTCCACGGGGGTAGAAGGTATTTGGAACTTGGAAATCTCTGTTTGTGATGATATAATCGAACTTCAGGTCACCATCGACAGTGAGAATTCCTGCTTCCGCAGAAATCGATACTGGAATATTGACTAATTCAGGAGGTGGATCATCGGTGGTTTGAGTATCGTGATAAGCAGCCACAGACGGACCTAGACCAGATACGTTCTCAAACAATAAGTAGCCAATTCCGAGTCTCGATAGACTGACCGTCTGCGCACTATTCGAATCAACCTCGATGTTGATGTCGCGCCACTCTCTACCAGTATCGTAGTCCGTGTGGCTCGTGCCTTGAGCAGCAATTGCACCTAGTTGAGCGACGTTCAAAGTATTGTAGAATACGTAACTTTCAGAGCCACTAGATTGGCTTGCACCTTCAACGGAGACGCTTACTGCGGCCGCGAAGCCATCGGCAGATTGAGACGCAATAGTGATGATTCCACCGTACAATGATGCAGAAGTTGGGATTCTTACTGTGACCGAAGCGGGATTGGTTCCATCCAAATCAAGAGTGGAACTCACCACCTCAGAATCTCCACTGATTAGAGACTGCCATCCATAATGGCCGTAATCATCGCCCATTGGGAATGACCATTCTGTTGAATCATCATCGAGTACATCCAATGACGGATTCTTTGCAGGTTCAGCAAATTCCGCGGTCATAACCATTCGATCAATCCAGCCATTGGTTGGTAGAGCAATAGAGAGTGAGAATCCAGTTACTGGGTAGGTGAATCCTACTCCACCCGCTCCACTCGTACCGATTTGGTTGCCGTTCTCATCATAGGCGGTGACTGAAATTCCGCTCGAAGTATTACCAGATACATCGATGCTCTTGATTGGACGAGACGAATGGATGTAATCCGATGTAATTGTGCCTGAGATTGTCGTTGCGTTGAGCAATCCGTCGACAACCTCCACACTTGGACTCATATCCCAGCCGTTAGTATCGAAGGAATCGGCACTGAGGAATCTCTTGCCTCCTAACGAGATCTTCTTGATTCGAGGTGAGGCTTCTGGATCTAGACTGTCAAGATTGACTTCGACCTTGACGCTATCATGCAGTGCGGAATCGACTCCTGCTAGCGATATAGGGAATGCTACGTCCTCCAATCCATTCACAACCGCTCCGGTTGAAGTGTCAATCAGAGTGCCTGTGATTGAGGTGTTGGTTGGAACCAGTGCATCGATATCTAACCATCCGAGATTGAATTCATCAACTGAAGTCAGATCAATTGGTGGACTGGTCCATGAACCTCCAGCGGAATAATTAGGGATTAGTATGCCGAAATCATCGACGTATCCACCTTGGTACATGACTGAGAAATCGGTATAAATCCTGAATCGGAATTTTACAGTATCTCCAGCGTATTGGGAGAGGGAAGCCTGTCGGTTCTCGAATTCATCTTGCCCGCAATCTCCGCCCATCCAAGCATCATTGCCGTACATCCCATTGCCCGAATAACCGACAGAGCCGTCATACCAACCTGTGATTCCAGGGTCGAAGTATTGCCATGCCCCGTTATTTACCTTGATGTATAGGCCGATAGCGTCCCAATAATTCTCCGTACACACCCACTTCTCGAAAGTTAGAGTGGCTGAGCTGTTTGCTGGGATTTCATAGGAGGGACTGGTAAGATATGCATCGGCTTGGTTACCGTAATTGCCGTTCAGATTTACTCCGTAAACGTAAGGGAATGATGGCTCCATCGTGGAGGGTCCAGCTTGACTTCCCAATTGTCCAAGGGACCACTTGTTGGCATTGCTACCTGAAGTCGGGTTGCGAGACCAACCGGGAGCATCGCTCACTGTTGGTGCATTGGCACCCGAATCCTCGAAGCCGAGTGATTCGTAAATATCACCAGTGGATAAAATGTAGTGCGCCCAATCATTAGCTGAGCCAGTTCCAGTCGGTGGAGTCGCGATATAATCCGACATCGTTGTGCTAGTGAAGAAATCATCCTCAAAAATCACTGTGTCATCGTCGGTGTAAATTCGAAGCTCCTTAACCGTCAAACCTTCCCGAGAATCACCACAGCAAGAGCCACCGTAATGGGTGTAAAGATCAGTATCGACAATGATTCTCATCTCTACATTGCTTTGATTCTGGTAAGAACTGGGTATTGAGAGATTTATCGTTCTGTAATCGAAGCTCTCGTCTAAATAGGTATCTCCATCAGCTGTGGTGTAACCATTTCCTGGAATCGCACCGGTTCGATCCTCACAAACCGTTGTCGTTGCCGTTGTGCCGGTTGAGGATATATCCGTCCAAGTGTTATTATTCAGAGAGAGTTCGACACAAGCATTGTCGTACAAACCTCCTTGAAGATCCCATTCCATATCGAGTTCTATCCACGAATCACCGTCTGTTCCAGACAAATCAACAGACCTCTGTAGCCCTCCATACGCCGAGCCTGCGTAATTGCAAGTGCCTACAGCGACGATACAACCGTGATGCCAAACACCGTAATCGATACCATCGTTATTGTACTCGATATTGTCGAGGAACCAGCCGGGCCTCTCATCCGTAGCGTCAGGTGAAGTCCAGATACGGAATCTAAATTGAATCTCATCAGCATTGTGAATCTCGGGGATTGAAGAAAGAGATACGTTGCTGGTGACCCAACCACTAGCAGTTGGTGATGCGAACACAGGGAGTGCTCCAGACGACGGAGCTCCGTTTACATTTGGACCATCCTCGGATAGAGTGCTCGGGTAACCGCCATCGGGAGCAATCCAGGACCAAGAAGTCCACGTACCATTCTTGATTCTGTATTCAACCCAAACTCCGTCTCCTTCACCGTTCGCAGTACTGTCAACATGATACCAATGGTCGAAGGTCATCCAATATCCACTTGTGTAAGCCGAACTTGGTACGAGGAATTTAGGGGCAATCAACCAAGCATCAGTTCCGGCTGGAACCGCTTCACCAGGAAGGGTTGCTGCAGTAACGGCGCCTTCCTGAGCGATTGAAGGAATTGTACCATAACTAGTGACACGATTGGCACCCTGTAGTGTCCCATTCATATTCGAAAGAATTGCAGGGCCCCAAATAGCGCGGTAGTGACAGATGTAAATTGTATCATCTATCTCACTTGAATCCAATGCGCGATCGTCATCCCAGTCGATTCCCGAATCGACCTCGAAGCCTCCGAATTCGCAATTGCTACCGAATGATTCAACCGACGTCGAAGTGAGGGCTGAGTAGGTGGTATTGGTTCCGTTCGATGAGCTGTGGACATCGCAGTAGTACAGAGTCGTTAGAATTTCATTCTCGTTCAGAGCACTGTTGTAATTGTTATCGAATCCGTATTCAAATTCGACTCCGCTGCTATTGTTGCAGCCACTCGAATAAGAGACCGAATTAGACGCGTAAACTGTGGTGTAACCAGGACCGCTTTTGTACTGGTTACTCAGAGTTGCTGTGATATCGCCCGCCGCGAAATCACTGATGTTGGAACGTGTCCCATCATCCCTCATCATGACCGCTTCAAGGTCCTCATCGTAGACTAGATTGTCAAAACCGCCCGACAATAGGTCTGTTCCTTCGAGCACTAGAGTCGAGTCCAGTGCACTGGAGATATCGCTATTGGTGACGTGGACCCAACCGTCTTGGATAGTGCCGTTACCGGGCACCCTGTATCCCACTACTGTGACCTCATCCCCACCGGGGTTAATCGTGTTCGTAGTGTTCCATGATGCCATCCCCGCACTGGCAAAAGGAGCTATAATCATCAGCATAACAAGAGCGGTGGCGAGTCTGCGGCGGCTGGCGGGCATGCGCTCGACGTTAATCGATGAGAATATAGAACTCACGGTTGTTCTTCTACGAAGGTTTAATCTGATTGGGGGGTTTTCTTTGACTAGTCGGCTAGAGTAGTAATTTCAGATGCTTGCCGGTGTAGCTGTGCTTGTTACGTGCAGGTAAGAAATTTGGTTACCTGTGAGTTGTAATTATTGGAGAAATAATCAACGAAAAACTATCATTTTGGTGGAGCCACTGGGGAGAATTGAACTCCCGACCTTCCCATTACCAATGGGATGCTATACCCCTAAGCCACAGTGGCAGCGAGCGGGCCACTTGTGAGGCCGATTTAACGACTACGGAGTGAGAGGGGAGAGAGCGACGTCACGGACCGGTTCTATAGGGAGGTGCGTCAGACTCAAGTTAGGGTCGTGGTTCGCCCGACCACGAGCCGAGGTCGCATAGCCTGGTATTGCGCATGACTGGAAATCATGTGGGTTTTACCCTCGGGAGTTCAAATCTCCCTCTCGGCGCCAAAATCAATTGCATTTCCTCTCTACTTCCACTTTCCACCCCTTTCACCACGAGGGGCTCTAATCTCCAAGTGGATTTCTTATGCCTGATGGAACACCGCAGCCAATGTGGAAGGCGAAGCAGAGCGAGTGGCTCAAGATGAGCAAGCAGCCCTCGTGAGCGTGAGGCTTAGCGACATCGAGCTCCCATTCAGTCTAGCCGAGAGGGATTCTCGGCTACAATCGATCGATTCGTTATTGGAAGAATATGTCTTCCATTCTAGGATGATTCTCGAGCGATGGGGGTTCAGTGAAGCACTCATCCTCGGTATAGGAACCCTCGCCTTGATACTGGGTGCTTGGGACCTCGGGATCGGGGAACTCGCCTCTGGGGGCGATTACAATCGAAATTCGTTTGAAGGATTCCTTCACGTCTCGGATTTCTCACTTATGCTATCCTTGTTATCCCTGATTGGTTGGATTGGTCTGCTCGCATCACTCTGGGCAAGATTCCCACTGATGCGTGAGAATCTAATCTGGATGACTCTCGCGACACTCGCAATCCAATTCGGTTATCTCCTCTCTCACTCCACAGCGACAAATTTTCCATTCGATGCAGGCGTAAGCGATTGGGGTGGAGTCGCAGTCGGTAATCTCGTCTTGGTATTCCTCTCGATGGTAGTTGTTCATAGAGCCGTCATAGAAACTCGAGATATTCACGTTCAGGAACGCCACTCCCATCCCGACCCACGCGTGGTCCAAAAGGCGTGGCGCGACCATAGTCTTAGAGCGTGGAGTCTCAGTCTGGGGTCGTGGATGATCTTCCTGAATATCTCGGCCTGGGCGGGCGCACACACAATCGCTCCACGCCCGCCAATCGAATCCAACATGACCGGTTTCGCAGTCCTACACGTGTTCTTCGGAATTCTCTCAATCGCAGTTTGGACACACGTTCTCTGGTATCCGCAATTCATGCTGGGCGCGGCTGGCGACCGAATCCAATCTGTCCGCGCCCGCGAAGTCGCTGGCGAAGCAATCCCTGTAAAGCTCGAGCGAAGGCAAGGTGCCTGCCCTATCTGCAGCGTTGAAACAGCAGCCATCAAGCACCAAGATGGTTCACTCGAAGTACCATGTTCAGAATGTGATGGTGGCGGGGAACCCGGCACCGCATGCTCGGAATGTAATGCAACTATACCGGCAAGAATTTCATGCAGCGGTTGCGGTTCGAGCACCACTGTGATTAGTCATTTTTCTCGCTCTGAGGCTTGGTGATAACGTAAGCTGATATATTTCGGAATCGTTTAATTGGTGGAATGAGAGTGGTTTTAGACCGAATTTTGGGCTTTATAATTAGGATAATTGCCTGGGAGATTTTGGATACAATTCTCGATTTAATCCCAAAAAGGGTTCGGAAATTCATCGGTTGGTCTCTGCTGGTTTTCGGTGCTGTAGCAATTTTGTGGGCCATGTACGCGGATCCAGGGGATCCAGGGCTTGGTAGTGGGTTTCTCAACATAATTGCCGGTTTTATTGGTATAATTTCTGCCTTTTTTGGTCTCATATTTCTTCTGCATGATTGGACGATTCCTGGCTTTTCCGATGAAGCCATCGCTGATGACTATGCAGAGTATGAAGAAAGCCTTCTCCGCTTGCGAGAAGACGGCTTTATTGATCCCAGTGGAGATACAGAGAATGAAAATGAGTTGATTATTCCCTCACCATCAGAACAGCCTAGTGAAATTTTAGAAGATGATTCATTTCAAGATTCCTTACCTTGGGTAATTGGAGCTGTATCCTCATTATTTTCCTTACTTGTATTATCAATAATACTTCTTTGGGTTTGGTCAAATGCAAATGACATAATTCTTGGAGGGCCACCTCCAACACTGACTGGTTGGGAGGAATCATACCGTGACCTAACTGGTTTTGACGAGGTAGGTGGGCTAGATGGAAGCGGTGTGATCGTGTGCGTAGTCGACTCGGGAATCGAGATGGACCATCCAGATCTCAGGCACCTTACTCTAGCAGGATGGTTGGATGTAATCGATGGCCGAGATGCGCCCTACGACGATGAAGGCCATGGAACCGCGATGGCGGGTATCATCGTCGCGCAAGACGGTTTGAGAGGTAATGCTCAGGGCGTTGAACTTCTAGTGGCAAAGGCAATCGATGACGAAGGTAGTGGAAGTGATGAAGGAATTGCGGAAGCGGTGAATTGGTGTGTCGAAGAACAAGCAGATATCATTTCACTGAGCCTTGGTGGTGAGGGTGGATTCGGGTTTGCTGGAATTACGACCGATCAACTCGAGCAAGCCGTTCAAGATGCATTGGATCTGGGTGTATTTGTCGTCGCCGCGGCAGGAAACGATGGTCAGGATGACGACGGTGATGTCTCTTCGCCCGGTTCGGTTGCCGATGTCATTTGTGTTGGCGGGGCGACCCGCCTTGGCAATGTATGGAGTGGCAGTTCCGAAGGAGATAACAATGGAAGGATTTGGCCGCCGATGCTTCCTCGATCAGACCCCGATAAGAAGCCGGAAGTCTTGGCTCCAGGAGCTGAAGTGCCGGTTTTGATGGCTGGTGGCAGCGGCGACGGATCATGGTGGGGATGGGCCAGCGGAACCTCTGCTGCTACGGCTTGGGTTTCTGGTGGCCTAGCATTGATTCTCGAAGCCCATCCTGAATTGCAGAGAGAAGGGGCTTCGGGTGGGTCGGGAGCAATCGATTTGGTGAAGGAAGCATTGAGTGATAATTCACAGATGGATAATGGTCAAGATGACCATGACGACCACTTCGGTTACGGTATTTTACGCATTGATTTGATGCTTGAAGCGCTCGGGAATAATTCCTCTGCTTCGAATGTGGTCGGAGAAATAGTTTCGAGTTCTGCAGAATCATCCGGTTCTGAGCAGATTGGAATGAATTCAGATGATTATCAGGCGGAACGAAGGAAGACTCCGAGTGTTCCGCCTGTCAATTCGACGAAGGCGGCAGAATGTTCCGAATCGACGCTTCGAACGAATTCTATCCAACGATTGAACGAAGCGACGACCTGTTGAGCAGAAGTCATCTCTTCTCCTTTACTCGCTTCTCCAACATCTCCAGTAGGCACTTGAGGTTCGAGTGCCATGACCATTCCACCCGGAGCCAGTAGATCGAATGCTGCCGTTATCGCTTGAGCACGATTAAGCTCTGGAAGATCGATGATAACGAGATCGATAGGTTGAGGCAGCGGTGCAGATTTCGCGGCGTCTGGTAGGGCTGCTCCAGCCGCATTCCAAGAATGTGTCTCAGCGGCAATTTCGGTCCAAGAACGAGTGATGACTTGAGCCCAAGATGAGGCATCATATCTGCGTAGCAATCTATCGATTATCACTCCAAACTTACCGCCCTCTTCGATGATGCGAACGGTTTCTGGCCGGTTTGTCGGCGCGGGTTCCTCAGAGGCAGGGTCGCCGCACCAGAGATCCATCATCCAGGCGCTCAGATGGCCAATTCCGCCGCCGACAATGACAACATTGCGAGCAGGCACACGACCCGCGATATCTCGGATTCTTGTGCGAACAGAACGAGGTAGGGGTCGAAGATCCATGTGGATCATCTGCTCGCCAATCGCAGCAGCGATTTCAGGCTCCTCGGAATCTCGGGATTCATCCTCGACGAGGAGCCGCTCAAACATCTCCCTCTGTGACATCGTCGGAAGGCCCAATCCACCGCCGATATCACTCATGTGTCGGCCTCGGGTGGTCCTCTCTTGAACCATCCCACGCGCGGATGGCTTCAAGAGGAGTAGGCCTGCCGCCGAGTCGTGACAGATGCTCTTGACGAGGATGATTCGGTCGATGTCGCCGAGTGCGGCAGCTGTGGCCAATTGACCGAGCACAATGTCCTGCGCAGGCAAGCAAAGGGCGAGGGTGAGGACATCCTAGTACAGTGCGTAGATTGTCAGGAGGTCCAAACTCTACACCTTCGCCCAGGAAAACCTGTGAGCATCACCTCGATTCTCTCAGACGGCGCCGATAGTCGCACAGATTCCGTCGAGGCAGACGATGACGAGAAGATCTCGGTCGGCGATGTTTTCGAGCATGATGAATTCCTCTACAAAATCACTCGACTCGATGATTCCGAATCTCGCCCGAAGAAGATCATGAGCGCGATAGACATCTCAACTCTCTGGGCAGTGCGATGTGACAAGGCTGTTGTTCGCTTGACAATGACCGATGGGGAGAATAGTCATTCGAAAACCATCGAATGCGCACCTGAGGATGTTTTCTCATGTGGCTCGATTATGGAAGTCGACGGTGAGCGATGGCGCATTCGCGCCCTTCACACCGGTCGAGGGAGAACTCTGCGTGGCAAGCGCACGGCGATGGACATCAAGCGAGTCTACCTTCACCCCCCGTATGGACGAGCCCGCGATGAAGACCGTAGAGACAATCGTGATCATCGAGATGATCGCCGTGATGACCACCGTAGAGACACTCACCAGCGATGATTAGCGGCGATTTGTCCAAGGCATGATTATGCTCTTGGCGATGTGCCATGCGACGTCGGGGTTTTCGCGCAGTCGTCGCATGCTGTACTCGTACCAGCGACTCCCGTATGGGATGTAGACGCGGGTCAGGTGACCTTGGGATGCGAGCCTACGTCGGATGTTTCCGCGAACTCCGAGAAGCATTTGGAATTCATATCCGGGGCCTTTTCCTTTACGTAACGAGATCCCCTCTTCTCCCGATTCATTAGTGACTGGGCCCATCCCTCTCTCGCTCAGGGCGGCCAATGAATGATTGATGACAGGCATATCGTGGGATGCGATTGCTGTGTACGAACCAGCGTCGAGTAATTGGTCAATCGCTCGGTTCGTCGCCTCAACTATCTGGTGGTAGCCGGTGTGTGCAATTTCCTCCGATTCAAGGTAAATTCCCTTGCAGATGCGCACATCAGAGTCGGAGGCCAGTTTTTCGGACAAGTTTGCGATATCCTCTCCGGTACGGAATAATCTGGCTTGCAAAACAGTGCCGATATTGGTCAGTCCTCTCTCGTGCATGGTGGTTACAAGGTCGATGGTAGGTTGAGTGACCCTGTGATCTTCCATGTCGAGACGAACAAAGATTTCGTTCTCAGCGGCTTTCCTAGTGATTCGCTCGATATTCGCAACGGCTGCTGATTGGTCGATGAGCAATCCGAAAGCCGTTGGTTTCAACGAGATATTTACGTCGAGTCCTTCTGCAACTACCGCGTCTAATACTCGCGCATATTCTTCGACGAAGAAATCTGCTTCAGCTAGTGTCGTGATTTCTTCACCAAGTACATCGACGGTGAAGCATGCGCCCTGTGCACTAATTTCACGCATTACGTCCAGTGCGCTTTCGAGGTCGGGACCGGCGACATAGCGGTTGGCAACCCATCGGATGATGAATTTTGGAGTGATGGGCATCATCAGCATGATGACACGACCGAAGACGCCCATGCTGACTTGGGGTGACGGGAGCACTTTCACGGTTGCTCAAGGGATGAAATCGCGTCCGCGGCGAACTTCGACCCCTAGATTGGCTAATTCTTCAGCGATTGCAGTGCGCTGCCAACCCTTGAACGACTTGCGGTCCAGATGGGCGAAGACCCTTCCTCCAGGGAATGCTTGACGGGTTTTCTCAACCGCCTCGCACAGACTATGCCTCCAAGGACCAGTGGGTGATTGATCCGTCTGTTCATCGAAAACTAGAGCGTAATTTGCTAGCAGATGGCCGAATGCTAAGCCGCTGCGGATTATGACATCACTGTGACGCGGTGCATAATGGCCGCCTCCGAACCCAATCATCACCTCTCCCTCTCCTTGCCACTCGCCCTCAGGGGTTGTGGATTCTAATCCGAGGACGCGAGATATTACTCGCGCCCAGAGAGCCGAGGCGTCGGCTCGGCCCCATTCAGATTCCTTCGAACCAATTTCGAGGTAGAGTGTCGGAGTCGTCAGCACCGGACCGTGGTGGGTGGTCTCAAGACTGACATCAAATTCCTCCGCGAGGGGAGATGCTTCAGTTTCTTCGCGGAGTGCTCTGTAGATTGCTGCGAAGCGCGGGGAAGGAGGTACTGCTGTTCCCTTCACCCCTCCGGCGAACCCTACTTCGCCATGAGGGATTTCACCGGGAACCCCGATGGCATGGACAGTCAGCGAAGGTATGCCACTCTTGGCTGCATGGCGAGAAAGTACGAGCACTTCGTCGACTGTTTGAGCCGTCGCCTCGGCATGTATCGCGTCTATATGGTCGGCGTGGATATGCAATTGGTCGATGATTAGAAGGTGAACTTCGCGGTTCAAATGGCGCCGTAGGACACCATGTTCGAGCACCTCCTGCGGCGACCATCCGTCTAATTCTGAGACAGCGTCGTGGAGGTTCACCGAGGCGCTGTCGGCCGACGAAGCGAGCAGCAGGGTGAGCATGTTCGACGCTGCGAGCCTCGCGCCTTCAATTCATCCGAAGTCGAGGCCAAAGACTCAACCTTCGACACCACAGGTTCAAACACCGGAGTGAGCAGGTGGATATGTGCAGCGAATCATTCCGTTCACACCTGCTCGGGTCGACGACTCCGATGACAATCACATCGTCGTTGGAACCCTCGGAGAATTGGCCAAAATCAGTGCCGAAGGGAAACTAGCAAGTAAAGTCTCGACACCGTTCCCAGCAGGTATCTCCTGCTCAACCGCATTCGAGGGGGCTTGGTTGGGAATATGGGTCGAGCCAGAGATGAGGCTGGCGAGGATGGCCAGCCTCGATATCAAAGCAGATTGGCAAGACGGTGCGACCCGAAGTGCCTTGCGAACCTCGGATGATTCGACGTTAGTCCACCCTGCTGAAGCTATCTGGTCGCGCTCCCTCGATGCAGAACCCACTGCAGTCTGCCAAGTCGAGGGTGGGTTCTGCTTCGCTCTGCGAAGTCGCGGAGTCTACCGCATGGATATCGAAGCGAAGGAAATCTGGCGAGCCAGTATGCCGAGTGTAATCGATGGAAAACGACGAGGGCAAGAAACTGCAATCTCGATGTCAGTTTCGGGAGAAATCCTCCGAATCTGGTTCGATAATGGACTCGTAGTCGATCTGTCGATGGAAGATGGTAGCGAGCTCGACAGGCGAAATCTTCGAGTGAGCGAGCGAATCGAAGCAGTATTCCACTCAAAGAATGAACATCTGCTCGCCCTATCAACCGGCGGAATTGTCAGAACTGATTCAGAACAGGTTCTCGAATTCCATCCAACATCCGGACCTGTGATGGCGGCTCGGTATCAGGATGGGGCCTGGGAATTTACCGGATGGAGAATCGATGGACGCCTCTTCGAGGGAATCCTCGAAATTTCGAAGCGAACAGAAATCGGAGTGGGATTCGTAGGCCAGCGGGTGCTGACCAATGACGGCACGTTGGCCGATTTCCCATTCACTCGTTCTTGATTGTGTGGCCGCACTTGCCGCAGGTTTTGCGGTCAGCGTGGATGCCGAGGAAGACACCGGGTCCACAAGTTGGACAGCTCTCACCGCGGACGAGTTCTTCGCCCTCGATCGTGTACTTCGACCACTTCGCATTAGCGTTAGGATTGTCTGACATCACTCATCGCCTCCTTTTGGCTTCGGGTTGAGCTTCGCGTGCCTCTTGTGCACATACTCCGGCTCTAGGGTAGCTGCTTCTGAATCGCCGTAAATCAGAGCGATTCCAGTCGTCTGCGGGCGGCCGAAGCGGGTGCTGACATCCTTGACGAAAGTCAATTCTTTCTTCGAACCAGGCTCGGCCTTAGCTGCAGCAGCAACCATCTCTGCGAGTGTCGGTGTTGATCCGGCCGAATGCTCCCAGCGGAAGCGAAGTTCGACACGGTTCAGCAATGGATTTTCTTTTCTCTCGATTATCTCCATACAGATTCCTCCTTCAGCGGATATTAACCTTCAGCGCGTACGAGCCAGGGTCGTCGATGTTCAGTCGCTGTGCGACCTCGGATCGTTTTGGGTGCATGATTACCACATATCCGGACCAGTCTGTTGTTACTGGGGCAGATGGACAATGCATGCACTGGACTGGGTCGTTCTTTTTCTCTGGATCGGGCAGAATCCTGTTGCACTCACCGCAGGCGAAGGGCTTCTTTACCATCTTCAGTCACCTCGAGTCAACCAATCGTGAGCGCCCAATCCTGACATCTTACAATTTAGGCCAATCTTGCTTGAACGAGGGTCGTTCTGGTTGATTGCTTTAGAGACGATGCGAGAGCGGACGAAGGAACCCTCTTCAATGTGCTTTCCAGACTTAGATCCTTCGATACGACGAATTCCCATATTGACTTGAATGGGTTCGTCGAGAATCTGCGACTTGTGAAGCAGAGCCTCGATTGGACCGATACGCACGAAGGCGCCATACTCGGAGATTTCTGACACAGCGCCATCGACAACTTCGTTGGCATCCATGGTGAAGTGGAGCGCCTTGAAGCGGACTCGCTGATAGATTGCTCCATCTCCGTGAATTATCTTGCCGCGGCCAACGGTCTCGTGATTGAAAGTCAGCAAAGTGTAATTCTCATCTTCATCGAATCGACCCTCGAAAGCAACGTGAGCCAACTCATCGATATGGTCCTCGAGCTTTCGGTCCTTACGGATATATTCCGCAGGGATACGGATGGTGTCTTCCATGGTCACAAGACTGTACATTTCCTTTTCCTCCAGTTGCCGGACCGCTCCGAGTTCAGTCGGAGGAAAGGCAGGTCAACCCTCCCGTCCCTCATCGGCTGTGCCTCAAGAGGAGAGGTCCGTGCGAACCGCCGACCTGCGCCCCTCGTATAAGCGCAACGGATGGGGCTACGCCTCTGTAAATCGGTCGGAAAAAGTGAAACTCTCCTCAGACCGTAGGTCTGATTGATAGTATGGCCCGAACGTTCAAGTGGCTCGGAAAGGGCAACTTCGCCTCTGATGAGCATGCGGTCTGCTGATTTTGGACGATTCGGCGAGCAAAAAGCAGTGCTTGCCGTTGCCTGCTTGTTGCTGTTATCCATCTCTCCGATGATGCTTGGTTCCGAGAAAGATAGCGAATCTCTGGGTCAATTGGATGATTCGCAGGCATTCGCCGGAATCATCGACCCTTGGTCAGATGGAGAGCAACCTTGGCCTCAACCCGGACGCCTCGCACAGAGAACATCAGTCGGACCTGCACACTCCCCTGACGGAGGGGCTGGAAGCGGCGCTCCTACCGATGCTGCGGAGCTGGCATCGGTTGTCGACCCAGTTGTGAATTGGGTCTACGGGTCGTACTCCATCGGAACTGACGCACTCGGCACTCCAGTGGCTGATCTCAGCGGACAAATCGATACCGAAGATGCGGCGGCCGAGCGCTGCGGTGGAGATTCTCTCTTCACGATCATCATTCAGACGGTTTCTGTCGGCGGTAGCGACCACAGTGTGATGCGGATTGTCGAGGGTGAGGATGCGGATCTTGCTTGGGAGGTCGACTTGGGTGCGACTGAGATTGTCAAGGCATCTCCTGTCGTCGTCGACCTCGATGACGATGGAAGTCAGGAGGTCATCGTGGTTTACGATGCAGGCGGCACGATGTATGTCGATGCTTACTCTCCTCGACTGCAATGCTCGGTGACAGGTTGGTCTTCTGGCGGGTCGAAGAGCGGAGAGTTGCTTTGGACCTACAGTGATGATTCTCTGCGAATTAGCAGTGTTGAGGGACCTTACACCTCATCTTTGTTCGGCGGCCATAATCCTACCACTCAGCCATTGCTGGCCGACTTGGACCTCGATGGCGATGCTGAATTGGTTTTGGCCGCCATCGATGAAATTAGCGATAATCCAGTCATCGTCGCACTCCCTCTTGCTGCGAATGGCGCTCCGACCCCCATTTGGGAGTCAACTCTGCAGGATGGAAGCCATCCTTCAGATCCAGCATTTGCGCAGGTTGATGATGATACTGGCTACGTCCTGTTGACTACTACTCAAGCTTCGAGCGGGGCTATGTGGGTTTGGAAATTAGACTCGGAAACAGGTGATCAGAAATGGGGCGGCCTGAGCCTGTCGAATCTCGACGGAGATTCAGATGTCCCGCACATTCGCTTACCTGGCCCTATTGTAGCTAATCTCGATTCGGATAGCACTCCCGAGATGATTATCACCATTCCAACCGATGCTGATGGTTCGAGTTCGGTCGATGGAGCCGAGTACCGCGGTCTCGAAATCGACGATGGTAGTGAAATTTGGTCATTCGAGGCAGTCAATGGCTACGCCGACGCCCCCCCTCTTGCAGTTGATACCGATGACGATGATGTGATCGATAGAGTCTGCTGGGTCTCATGGTATCAAGAGACGACAGCAAGACACGGGCACGCTGGATGTCACGATGTCTCGGGAAACAACCCCCAGCTAGATTGGCACCACGACCTTGAGCAATCGAGTGGCGCGCCGAACGATGAGATTGCTGTGGCGCAACCTGTCTGGATGGATATCGATGGAAATGGCGCACCCGAGTTGCTCGTCGCATATGGGCGCACACTGTGGGCATGGGACGGCGATACCGGGACTCAAGCGGCAATTAATGACAATTGGAACGACGAAGTCGAGGTCGAACATCGAACTTGGTCATCGCCTGCTCTGGCGGATATCGATGGCGACGCGACCCTAGACATCATTCTCGGTGACACTGTCGTCTCGACTGCAATTGCAGATGTCAGACCGCTTCTTGACGGGCGCGCGATTGAATTCAATCCGAGCGCGCCCGACCCTGGCGAGGAAGTGACGATCACCGCCTTCTTTGAGAACGCGGGGACAGCGGAAGTCGACCGAGCCGTAGATGCGATTCTCTATGCTGACGGAATCGAAATCGCCCGCCACCGAGCAGATACACTCGAGCCGACCGACCCCACGGGTTCTGCCGGCTTCGAATCATTCTCAGTCGATTGGTCGGGAGCACTCGGCGAGCACGAATTTGAACTCGTGCTCGACCCCTACCAGAATGTCACTCAATCCCGCTACGATAACGACGGGCAGGAGACAACTCTGACAATTGTTCCACCGTACAATGCAACATTTGAGATGCCGACGAATCCAGTCAGAGTTAATCCCGGCGATTCCACTCTGAGTCAGCCGACCGTTCGTTCAACCGGACGATTGGCTGGTATCTGGAGTCTCAATGTTGACGCATCCGCATTACCTCAAGGCTGGACTTGGAGCGATCAGACCCCCGGAGGAATAACATCCATCGAGATAGGAACGGATGCAACATGGATGCCCTCTCTGTGGATTCATGCACCAACCAGCGCAGCCGGCTCAGACGCAGGCTACCTATCTCTAACCATGACACTTGACGAAGATACAAATGTCAGCGTAACAGGATTACTACCCGTTGAAGCAAATCGAACAAGAGGTCTGTCAATCAGAGGACCATCCGGTACCACAGCCAGCACCGGCTACGGCCTAATTGGCGATTCTGCTAAAGCATGGTTGATTGTCGAAAACTTAGGAAATGCAGATGAAAACTCAATTTCCATGGATTGGGTCGTCACATCTTGGGAATCTGATGGAGAATTCCTAACCTTATACGACGAAGAGAATAACGAGATTCCGGCACTTACCTTACTTGCTGGAGAACAAAAGGTCATCTCTGCTAGAATTGTGGTTCCTTCAGATGCCACGATTGGAGATGAAGTTTCAACAGCACTGACAATGTGCGTAGGGAGTGGAGAGGAGGAGACCTGCCAAACTGTGCAACTCGACTTCATTGCATCCGGAACCATAACCGAAACCGCTCATCAGTTGAGTATGCCGGAGAGTACACTCGAATGGACGGTTACCGCTGACCTTCCATCCTCAACTGGCGTTCTCGATTGGAAGATATCAGAGGCCGGTATGGGTATCGAAAATTGGCTCTGGTCGGCCTCCGGGGCACTTTCGATCTCCGGCGACGACATCACCCTAACTGGAATTCCAGGTTCGAGAGTCAGCGGAACTCTGTCACTCGAACTCCCCGTGGATTCACCACCTGCCTACCACGCATTCTCGGATGCAAGCAGTCTCGGAACTGACCATTCGCTCAGACTCTCAGTCGAGGTCCTACAGATTTACCGAGCCTCACTGACACTCACCTCCCCTACCGACTCACCACATATGGTCGAGGTCGAGGAAGCAATCCCTGCCACCGTCCGTCTCTACAATCCTGGCAACGGCGAGGACACCTACACCATGTCACACACACTAATCCTCGATGACAATCTAACCGAAGACCCAGGCGTCCAAGTCACCTTCAGTAGCGAGGAGATTACTCTGAGCGCCGGCAGCCTACGAACCCTCCCCGTCGAGGTTTTCCTTCCAGACACAACGCCGGCGCGAACTCCGGTTAACATCGAGATCACCATGACGAGCGAAGGTGACAGTTCGATCTCTTCGACAATTACTCTCACCCTCGAAGCACGTCAAGATCACCGCTGGGAAATTGAGCTTTCAGCCCAAGAAACCACAGTTGAAGACAGAACCTTCGCAGTCAATCCTGGTGACTCATTCATCGTGGAAATTTCTGCCACAAACACAGGTAATCTTCACGACGACATCGAAATTGCAGCTACAGGCATCATAACGCCTGAAGGTATGGATATAGCAACGGATTGGGTCATAGTAGGCGACGCAGATACATCTGTAGCTGTCAATACCAGCACCTATCTCGAATTAATCATCGAAGTTCCCGAAGGCGCTTGGAACGGAACCACATACGAGGTAAGCGGAACTGCCACCGCCTTCGATGTAGAAGTGGCTTCATTCTCATTCATTATCGAAGTCGCACATGTCCCTGGGTGGACCGCGGTTGCAGCAGATGCAGACCTAGAGATCGACCCCGCAGGGTCGACGGTTTCACTGAGTATTATCCAGCAGGGTAATGCCCCGAGCATGCCTTACGCGTCCGTTTACGTGACAGGAGAGACAGGGTGGGTTGTCGAAGCGCCAGAGGACCTACCAATCATCGAACCCGGTAATACCGCTCCACTTGACCTCGAAATAACACCTCCAGAAACCGCAAGACACGGGCGAACGGTCGAACTTCACATAAAACTCAGAGAAGGGGATGGAAGCAGCGAGACGACCATCACTCTACCACTGCGAGTTGCTGTCATCCACGAGTTCTCACTCGATGGATTAGGGAATTGGATAGTCTCGAATGATGGCGGGTACCCTCACGCAGAATTGCAAAACCTCGGTAATGCTCCCACTACGATTTCACTCGAAGTCCTCAGTCTGCCGCAGGGTTGGACGGTTTCTGGACGAACACATGTTGTAATCGGAGTTGGAGAAATCACAGGAGTTCCTCTCGAAGTCATCCCTGATTCGGAATGGGATGGATCTTCGCGGACGATTCGGATTTTAGCGCAGGATGAGGCGGGGAATCAGCGTGAGATTTCTCTCGACACTCAGTATGAGGATCACTCGTGGGCATCCTCACCGATTATCGTCGCAGTAGAGGGCGATAGCGCTCTTCTTGGAATTCACGGGACCTCGCCCGTATCGGAAGTGATGGATGATGCACAATTCAACCTTGATTGGGACTTGCAGGGGGGTTGGGTTTGGCAGGCGGATTCTAGCGGAGTCGGAACTCAGCTGACGGTTGATTCAGACTCCGTTTTGCCGTACACCGCTTATGTCATCGAACCATCGATTCGTTTTGCTACATGCACTATCGATGGCTCGGTGGATTCAGTTGATGCCGAATGCCAAGTCGGTAATGGCACCGAATCATTCGCATTCACAGTGATGCTCATCGACGATGAAGGGTCGATGTTGGATTCTCACGATGGCTTCGTTGCAGCGAATACGACATCAGATCAGATCAATCTGAGTGCGGCCGCTTGGAATCCAAGCCCAGGGATGAGGACGCTAACTATTCGATTGCTCGATGAGCGTGGAGCCCTCGTCACTTCGGCCGAGAGAGATTTCGAGATTCGCCGTACCGATTGGAATGTTGGACTTGTTGGCTTGGAGATCGAAGGTGAAGGTGCATCTCAGAAAATCAAGGTACTGACCAAGAGAGAGTATCATCACCTGCTCAGCGATGCTGATTGCAGCATCGAAGTAACTGCTGGATCACACAGTGCAACTCACTCAATCGATGTGACCGGAATATATCCTCCAGAACCTAAGTTGGACCGGCCAGATGTGGAGGATGGAACTGAGATGATTGTGACAATCCAATGCCTATTCCCGTGGGATGAAGATTCAGACTCGAGCGATGATGAGGCTCGATTGATTCTCTCCGGTGGTTCGATTGAATCCAGTGATGGATTCGAATGGGGGACTGCGCTCGTTTCGGCTGGCTTGGTCATCATTCTAGCCCTGACTTTGACTTGGATTATCTACAACCAGCGGGAGCGCCGCAAATTGCTGGATATGACTGAGTCTGTTATTCAGAAAAAGAGCAAGCGGAAAGCTACCGAATTACCTGAAGTGCCCAAACCTGTAGATGAACCGCCGACAGCAACCCCTCAACCCGTGGTCGAACCGACTGAGGAAGTTCCAGAAATCGAAGAGGGGAACCGGGACGAGTTCGAGAGCAGGTTCAAGCGTCTGACCGGTGGCGAGTGACCGCCGAAGGTGGTCCAATGAGTCGCTACATACCCCCCAGTCCATTCTACACATTTGAGCCATTACGCCACGATCCATTGGATATGATTCCGCTGATTCAAGCCTCACAGGGGGGGGACCATTCAGAAATTAAGGCGGTTGAGGGAATTTCCGCATCAATTCTCTCGTTTGAGGAGGGTGAGAAGCCAGAACTAGACCCAGCGATGATGCTATTTCTGGCCTGCGTGGCTTGGAAGAAAGATGGAGGGATCCCTGAACCGCTGGATAAGGGAGTGTCTCGCGAGCGCCTTGGAAGATTCCCAATAGAGGGTGGTGATGCGCTCGCTTATGTTCTGGACAATACCATCGAGAAGGCTGAGAACGGCTTACATGACCTTCTCGCGAAACTGGCACTCGGCTTGGACGAGGAATATCTCGGCGAAGGAGGGTTTTCTCAGGGTGCTGGAGGCCTCGAGTTGTGTGGGTGGCTCGACGTGAAAGAGGTCGTAATTCTGCGTCGAGCAATTCAGAGAGGAAAATGGTCTGTCGACCCCCATGAGCCGCTAGATGGTGGGGTCGCAGATGTCTTCCGTCACCTAGTGATCATTCTGCGAGGCACTGAGAAAAGACGCTGTGGCCTCATGATGCGAAGGCATGCTTGAAGCATAAGGGCTCAACCTACTCAGTTTCTCTTAGACGAGTCGGAGATCGTACAATTCGTCATAGATTGGACTAACCTCATCGTGAATCGCTTGGTGAGCAGAGGAAAGTTCGCCCTCGCGGGCGCGATACTCTGCAAATTCGGTGGATTCCCAAACAGCATCATACCAATGCTTGGCCCAGATGCCGTCGCATTGCTTCGGGCCGGATTGCCAAGATAGCATGGCTGAATCATAAGGTATGCTAAGAGCATGACACAGTTTGAAGAGCATCGCATTTGGGTCGTGAAGGATGTCTCGTGAGTCAACAATTAGCGGGTTGACGCCGGATTCTTTGACTTGCTCGACCAGGCGCGCTTGTTGCGGTAGTCCTGTGGCCCAAGCATCAATCGCATCTGTTTTCTTTGCAAGTGAAAGGAGGACCTCGCGCGGGTCACGGATTAGGAAGCAAGTAGTCATCGAGTTGATCCAGTCAAGTTCCATTCCCTCGGTGATGTGGTGACACATGTGTTTCTGATACCAAATCTTCGAGCCGTCGATTGGCTTTGTGCCAAGATTCTGGACGACAGCTCGCCAATCGCCCTCGCCATTTTCTATTACTTCACTCGCACCAGGGTGCTGTATTCCGGTCGCTGCAAGATAGTGGGCGTAAAGCGGCTCATCTGAGCAATATGTATCGGCGCGGCTATCGAATGAGTACATCATCGCAGTTGAGATATTGCGCGGACCCGACCACATTGCGATGTGCTTAGTTTCGCTCAACTCAACCGCCACACTCACTTCGAATCATCTCGATGTAGAGGCTCTGCAAACGCTCAGTCATCTGTCCGCGTCGTCCGCCACTCATCGGCTCGCCATCGTACTCAACCACCGGGGTCAAACCCGCAAAGGTGCCTGTGACGAAAACCTCGTCGGCGGTTCGAACTTCTTCGGTTGTGAAATCCTTCTCGAAACTCGGGATTCCGTTGGCCTCGCAGAGATCAAGGATTTTGCGACGGGTGATGCCATCGAGGCAGTATTCACCCGTCGAAGTCCATACTTCTCCGTCTCTGACGATGAAGAAATGTGTTGAATTGCAGGTTGCTACATTTCCATTCGGGTCGAGCATCAAACCTTCATCCCCACCCTTTCGGCCAGCATCGAGGCAGCCTGCTATGCAATTGTGCTTGGACAGGCTGTTAATTCGTGGGTCCTGCGCATTCTGCGGACTGCGAATGATGTCGACTGTGACCAAACTGATCCCGTCGATTGCGCGTTGCGGATTCGCCTCCTTGTATTCCGGGATGATGACAATCGTTGGAGGCCCCGCCACAACCCACGGCGCTTGGTAGGGAGTTGGCTTGAGTCCACGAGTAACAATCAGGCGAATGTGGACTTGGTCGTGCATCTGGTTAGCACTCACAACCTCTCGAATCCGTGCGAGCATCGCATCGCGAGAAATTGGGATCTCTAACCCGATGACTTCCGCCCCATGCCAAAGTCGGTCGAGGTGATTATCGATGAAAACAAGGACATCCTCGTGCAGGCGAAATGCCTCCCAAACACCATCGCCGAGCAAGAAGCCGGCGTCCATCACTGAGACCTTGGCATCTGGACGCCGAAACAACTCACCGTCAATTGAAATCCAAACATCGGCATTGCGAGGGTCGTCGACGTATTCGTGAGTACCCACGGCAGACCCTAGGGCTACCAACATTTCAGAATGTCTGACCGGTCAACCGCTCGTACATATCCGCATAAAGAGCCGAAGTCTGGTCAATTATCTCCTGCGGCAAAGCAGGAATCGGAGGTTCCTCTGTACCAGCCTGACGAGCCTCATACAACTCTGCATGGTGACCGGTTCCTAGGTAGTGTCCACGAACGAATTCCTTCGACAATTGCACAATCTCATCGTTTGCGTATGACTCAGCATCCCACCAACGATCTTCATCCAGCGTACCGAATGAATCGACAAGCACCGGTACACGGCCAGCGCCAAGAGCGAATTCCTTCTTCCCATCAACGTGAATCAGACCACGTGCGCCAGCCTCGATCTCGATGATTTCATCGACCTTGACAGCAATGTCGAGAATCGCATCGAATTCTTCCCCAGTCAAATTCGAAATTTCCAACGCCTCTTCGCGTTCGAGCAAACGGTCGAACTTCTCGAACTTCGTAGAAACTTCAAGGTACGGCTTTGGTAGCTTCACACCCTGCTTCAATTCTGTGCCCGGCTCAAAGCCGAACTCCTCTGCTGGCGCATCCCCTCGAGCATACCTACGCCAGCCACTACCAGCAAGATAATGCCTGCAAATGACCTCAAGAGGAACAAACACATTTTCTCTATCCTTTGCGATTGCACCCGGTTCTCGGACCACGTCGAAGCGTCGTGCCAACACTCGGTCCGGAGCGCTCATCTCGATTACATGCGTATCGCAGATTCCCGCTTCCTCAACCAATTGGAACCAATGACAGGAAGTGCGGTTGAGGGATTCACCCTTTCGTGGAATTAAACTTGGGATAATTTGGTCGAAGACAGATATTTGGTCAGTATAGCGAAATTCGATGACATCGGGATCATCCGTACTCCATACCTGTTTCACTTTGCCATGGTAAATCATCTCGCCCATATCGCCCCTGCCGCGCCAGCCGCCGATGAACATTGCTGATGCTCAAATTCATTTTCAGATGTGAGATTTGGGAATTTGACTCTCTTTAACACCCCGCATGAGCAGAATTTCTCTCGTGTGTGAAAGGTACGATGCAACGCGGGTCGAGTCTATATCCCGACTTCGACCCGTCTGACTTGTGACGACTACACGTCCCGGCATAGAGAGGATATTCTCCTGGTCGGCTCTCGATGAAAAGTCGAGGGTTGCTCTTCTCGTCACCATTTTTCTTGTCGTCTCGATTGCTCCCGCTGTCGGTCAGAGTATCGAGACGGGATGGCAAGTCGTCGATTCAGGCACTGATACGGATCTGAATGCGGCAGTGACTCATGGTGAATCTGTTTGGGTCTTCGGAGATTCAGGAACTGTTCTATTGAGTGAGGATGGAGGATTGTCATGGGAGATTCAGGCGGCTCTGGGAGATTCCGACCTAATCGCCGCCGATTCATCCGAGGATTCGATGGCAGTTCTTGCCTCGGATGGTTTGGTCTATCTTATGGAGGGTCTGAATGCCGATTGGCAGACTCTTGATTCTAGTCGTACGGACATGAGAAGTCTGGCTGTGACAGGGAGCGAATCGCTGGTGCTAGTTGGAGATTCAGGCGTCATTCTCGAGTATTCAACTGGGACCTGGACCGAGCGCACCAGCGTCTTCGACAAAGATCTGAATGATGTTTCTTTCCGTGATGATTTGAATGGATTTGCCGTCGGAGACGAGGGCATGATTCTCGCAACAACCGATGGAGGTTTGTCATGGGATTACCGTGAAACTCCATCCGGAGCAGAGGGTTCTGCCCTAGTCTCCATTGAATACTTCAATCCATACCGAATGTTCGCTATCAGCGATTCTGGACAAATTCTCTATTCCACTTCTGTCGGTGGCTACGAGTGGAATTTAAGGGAAATCGAATCGGTGGGATACAATACATCTCTGGGAGTATCACTTAGCTCTCTAAACGTGGTCTCATCATCCAAGATTCTCTTCGCAGGAGAAGATGGATTCCTCGGTTTGAGTCTTGATCAAGGACTCAATGTTGAGGATAACATTCTGCCGGAAGGCGTGAGTACTTCATTCAATGATCACGCCATGTTCGATTACTTGGCCGGAATCGTCGTTGGAGATGGAGGCGTCATCCTCTACACCGAATCCGCGGGTGAGAACGACCGCGTTGGATTCGAGATTCCAGATTACAATGACTTCGGTGAATTCGTTGAATACGCCGATGAGATGCTACTAGGCGGGTTCATCGCCACTGTGAAGGTAGTCCTCTTCGGAATTCTGTTCGGCTTCTTAATAGGAGTTATTCTAGCGATGATGAAGACCGCTCCAACCTCTTTCAAGAATCTCTTCGAAGGCGTTCAGTTATCCATTGTCAAAGGCATAGGAGGGGTCCTCTCTGTTACTTCGGTGGTGCTCATTTACACGGGAGGCAGTAGATTCGGAGACCTCGGTCTTGAGGGATTGGAGTACATCTTCACACCAGTCGGGGACCCAGAAGGTTTCGCAATGTTTGCACTCGGAATCGGTTTGTTGGCCTTGGGAATTCAATTCAGTCTTGCGGATTTGAAACTCTCTGGGCCTCTATTCAAGGTACGCCCACTAAACACCCTCGCGACGGTCTACACCGATTTCTTTAGGAATACTCCTTTGATTGTCCAATTCTTCTTCATCCACTTCGGCTTAAGTTTGGGGATGAGATTGCAGCAAATCTTCGAGGGGGCATTCGGAGATGCTGGTTTGGACGGCCTCGACTACTTCTTCTATGGAGATCGGACTTTCCTGAGTGCAATTTTCACGCTCGGACTCAACTCTGGCGCATACCAGTGTGAGACAATCCGAGGGGCAATTGCGGCTATTCCAAGTGGTCAGATGGAAGCAGGGCGGAGTATTGGATTGACATATATTGGAACAATGAAGTTGATAATTATGCCACAGGCGATTAGAATCTGTATTCCACCTATTGGGAATGAAATGGTCAATCTAGTGTTGAATTCGTCTCTAGCGATGGTCATCGGATATTCTGAACTCTCCCGACAAGGTAAGCTGATGGTAGCGACCACCTTCCAGATCTTCTCAGCATGGGGCTTGGTGATGATATCCTACTTTGTTGTGACTTGGACTCTAGCGATGCTGTTGAGGCGCCTTGAGGACTGGTCGCGAATACCAGGTTTGGGAATTTCAGGAGGTTCGTGAATGTCACAAGTCGTTCTCTCAATTCGCGACCTGCACAAAATCTACGCAGGCGGAGTTCACGCCGTTCGAGGAGTCTCCTTCGATGTACATGAGGGTGAGTCGGTCGCGATCATCGGTTCGTCTGGCTCGGGTAAGTCGACTGTACTGCGTTGCATCAATCGTTTGATTGAGCCGACCGACGGTGCGATTCTACTACGCGATGAACAGATTAACACTCCCAGTGCTGATGTTAACGAGGTTCGCAGCAGAATCGGCATGGTTTTCCAATCCTTCGAGTTATTTTCTCACCTGAAGGTCCTCGATAATGTGACTCTCGGGCTAAGGCACGTTCGTAAGATGAGTAAAGAGGAGGCAAATGAAGTGGCTCTCGAAGTACTTGGTCGAGTCGATATGCTTGATCGCGTCGATGCTTATCCTGGAAATCTCTCAGGTGGGCAAAAGCAGCGAGTCGCTATCGCTCGCGCGCTAGCGATGAAGCCTGAGGTGATTCTCTTCGATGAGCCGACCAGCGCGCTCGACCCCGAGCTTATTGGATCGGTACTGCAAACCATTCGTGGGCTTGCCGATGAAGGAATGACGATGGTTATCGTCACTCATGAAATCCATTTCGCGAGAGATGTAGCAGATCGAATCGTCTACATGGATCATGGACAGGTAGCAGAGGAAGGTCCCTCCTCAATTGTCAATGAACCGAAATCCGATCGACTGAAAAAATTCCTTTCCTCTATTAACGAAGAGCACTGATTAGGAATCACCGTGATTCAAATCAATGTCTGTATGTTTCAGACGGTTAGAATTGCGACTCAGATGAGGCCCTGAGCGGTCATCGCCTCTGCGATCTTGAGGAATCCAGCGATGTTGGCTCCAGAGACGTAATTGCCAGACATACCATACTTCTCAGCAGTCTCGTAGGCTTCCTTGTGGATATTGACCATGATTGCATCAAGGCGTGAGTCGACCTCCTCGCGCGACCATGAGAGACGCAGAGAGTTTTGGCTCATTTCGAGGCCGGAGGTCGCAACGCCACCGGCATTGCTCGCCTTTCCTGGAGCGAATAGCACGCCGTTGGTTTGGAAGACTTCGACGGCATCGGGAGTACAAGGCATGTTAGCACCCTCTGCCACAGCGATGACCTCATTGTCGACGAGCATCTGAGCCTCTTCGCCATTAATCTCATTCTGAGTAGCACAAGGCAGAGCGACGTCGACATTGACGTTCCAAAGTCCGTTGAGCGCCGGCTCCGGCTCCGATTTGGTGAAGGTGACGCCGTCGAAGTGGGCTGCATACTCGGATATGCGACCGCGACGGTTATTCTTGAGATCCATAATCCAAGCAAGCTTCTCGCGGTCGATGCCAGCGGGGTCGTTGATCCAGCCCGATGAATCAGACATCGTAACAGGGATACCGCCTAGGTCGAGGACTTTCTCACAAGCGAACTGCGCGACGTTGCCGCTGCCACTGATAGAGACTGTCGCTCCCTCGATTGACTTACCCTTGGCTCCAAGCATCTCACGAGCGAAGTAGACCAAGCCGTAGCCAGTAGCTTCTGGGCGAATGAGCGAGCCGCCGTATGAGCGGCCCTTTCCAGTGAATACACCGGTGAATTCGTTCTGCAATTTCTTGTACATGCCGAACATGTAACCAATTTCACGGCCACCGACACCGATGTCGCCGGCCGGAACATCACAGTTCGCGCCTATGTGGCGCCAGAGTTCCAGCATGAATGACTGGCAGAAGCGCATGACTTCCCCGTCTGACTTGCCCTTAGGGTCGAAGTCCGAGCCTCCCTTTCCGCCGCCCATCGGCAATTGTGTCAGACTGTTCTTGAAGACCTGCTCAAAGGCGAGGAACTTGAGGATTGATTGGTTGACTGAGGGGTGGAAGCGAAGACCACCTTTGTACGGGCCAATTGCACTATTCATCTGAATGCGGAATCCTCGATTTACGTGAAGTTCGCCCTCGTCATCATACCATGGAACACGGAATTGAATGATTCGTTCAGCCTCGACCATCGAACGAACTACCGGGAGATATTCCGGGTGGGCCTTGATAACTGGGCCGAGGCTGTCGAGGACTTCTTCCACTGCCTGATGGAACTCAGGCTGGTTTGGATCTCTTGCAATTACGCTGTTGTACACTTCTCTCATCGTCTTGTCCATATGGTTCACCGACGTGTTGAACCGATTCTCAGTATGAGCACCGGGCGCTCTAGCGAACGGAGACCCCCTTTTGAAAGATATCCCTTCTCATACATCTAGGACACATCCCCATAGGGGATGAAATTTAGCCATGATGACTACTGAAATCATTCGAAGAGATGACGCTCTGCAAGTCGAGCCACATTCTTCTCGTGCCCAGGGAGAGTCATGACGTACACTGCTGCTTGGCTAACTTGTCTTTTGCGCAAGGCCTCTGCTATTGGTGTGTGGTCGCGGAACCAACGGGTTCTGTTGTCGTCGCCTATGATTCGGATGTCGACCGCATCCATCCTCGGTTCCGAGAGGAGAAGTTTGACGCTCGGCACATCAACAGCGACGTACCCCGGGGGGAGTCCTGCTCGGTGGGCAAGATCATCCTCAACCTCGCGACGATTCTCTGAGTTTTGGGCGATTTCAACGAGCTGTTGGATTTGTGTTGTGGAAAGCTCGTCCTGGCGCCGGCTAGCAGCGACTTTGAACATCTGGCGATATTTCAGCCGGCGCATCATGTCTCGAGCGTAGTCTCCGGCTTCGTAAAGTGCCTGCCAGATTTCAGCGTCGACTCGACGCTGCATATCGGTCGGGTCAGGTAATTCGTCAGCACTGCGCTCGACAGCGCGACTGAGCATTACTTCGGTGACGCGCGTGACTCGGTGGAAGTAGACTGCGCTGTACATCAAACCGCGCGCCATCAGCATACCTTCGAGGGCGGCGAGACCGCCTTCCTCTACTGCTACATCGCCGCCGTGACGGCGTAGGCAAGAGATGAGGCGGCGATGGTCGACGATTCCATGCTTCACGCCGGTGAAGTGGGAATCACGGAGTAGGTAATCGAGTTGGTCACAATCGACCGGCCCATGGACCAAATTGCCGAGAGTCCGGTCCTCTGAGACGAGATCCTCCTTACCATCGGTCCATGAGAGTAGAGTTCGCTCTGTTCCGCGCGCATCAGGACCGCGGATTAGAGCGGCAACATCATCCGGTTCGATGCCATGCCGCTCGAGGATGTCGGGGATTCGCTGTCGCTCGGTGACACTCGCTTCTTCACCCTCTCGTAATACATCGTACTCTCCAACGATGATACCCTCAGTGATTGACATGTGATCAAGCCCACCTCGCTCGTGCAGAATATGTTCAAGGGTGTGAGAGTATGGACCATGTCCGACGTCATGGAGCATCCCTGCAACTTGAACGAGAGTCTTCTCAGACTCATCCAATCCAATCGAGTCGGACATCATTCCACCGACATGCGAAACCCCAAGCGAGTGTTCGAAGCGAGTGTGGTGGGCTCCGGGAAACACGAGGTGAGCCAAGCCCAATTGCTTGATGTGACTCAATTTGTTAATCTCGGGTGTTTTCAGTAACTCTGCACGAACACCATCGAGCGAAAATTGCCCGTGTATCGCGTCATTGATGACCTTCATGACCAACCCTGCGCGGCTGCGAGAGGCCCATCCTCCTTCAACTGAACTACCCGGCGAGAAAAGGGTGAATCTGGAAATCAATGAATTCTGGACAAGTTTCCTAGTCCTGTGTATTTCATTTGTATTTCAATTGCATTACATTTAAGACCCCTCGGCCTACTTGCAGGCTCAGGAGGAAGGCGGAGTGACAGGTCAAAGCCCGATGGTATCGCTTAGGATTCCAGAAGACTACTTGCTCGAACTTGAGCGCAGGGTTGGGTTCGATGGTATGCGAAACCGGTCTGATGTGATCCGTGAAGCCATCAGGCGTTACCTTGCCACACCAGCCATTCCCTCCGGCACCCGCGTCGAGGTCGACCTCGGACCGGACCTCAGTGCTCGCCTGGAAGACTTCTGTCGAATCCATGGCGAGATGCCTGATGTCGTTCTGAGATACGCGGCGCGCGAGCACATCGCGCGCGCATCGGCTGATGACGCGACGGTCGATGCGGCGCTGCGCAAGAGGCTCGACGAGCTTCGTGCTCGCTTCGACGAATCGACCGGACAATAAGGTGAGAGACATGGGTGAGAATGGGATGCACTCGAACTCCGCGGGGGGGCGACATAGTCGCCCCTCCGCACCACACCACTCCAAGGCAGTCCTAACCATAGGATTCAGCGCACTGCAACGCCGTGCGCGCCTTTCCAACGCGATTGGATACAGCGCGGCAGAGGCTCCACGTCCAGAACGTGCGGACCTCTCACCACGCAGTCGCCACCACGATCTCGAAAAGCGAGATAACTGAAAATCAACACACACACCGTCCCGTCCTTTTCGGGCGGGACACCCTTCTCAGACACTCTGATACGGCTATATCCGCCTGAGTGAGTAGGCTGAACCTTGATGGGGATGAGCCTAATCATCAGTCATGGGCGTGGGCATCTCGGACCTCGCGAGATTCGAGAGGTTGACTCCATTTCGCGTCCGAGATGTGCTCCTTGTCGCCAGCCCGTTCGATCATTACCTGCTCGAAGAATCGGGCTATCTCGCTGAAATCATGCGGCAGGAGTACTCGGACCTCAACCTCTCACAGGCACCGCGAATGATTCACAGCCCTCAAGCCCGCGATGCCCTCGAACTCCTACGAACTAGAAACTTCGACCTCGTCATTACGATGGCGAGGGTCGGTGTCATGGATGCATATGCATTTGGTCGTGAGGCAAAACGCATTAATGCCGACCTGCCTGTAGTTATGCTGAGCCACAATACGCGAGAATTGGCAACCTTGCACGCTGGTGACGGTATAGACCGAATTTTTGTTTGGACCGGTGATAGTCGCATTCTGCTCTCGATTTGCAAACTTATCGAAGATGAGAGAAATGTCGCTAATGATGTCAAAAATGCCGACGTGCAAGTGATTCTACTCGTCGAGGACAGTCGACGATTCTACTCCGCCTATCTGCCATTACTCTACACTCAACTCGTTAAACAGACGATGCGCTTGATGGGTGAAGGAGGCAATCTGCATGAGAGGGTTCTGAGACTGCGCGCTCGTGCGAAAATTCTCTTGGCAAGCGATTACCAAACCGCGCAGGAACTCTTCGACAAATATCACCGTAATATCATCGGGATTTTTACCGACGGAAAGTTCCCCGACACGGTCGACGGAAGAGACGATGCTGGCTTGAAATTAGTCAAATATGCTCGAGCGAGGCATTCGAATCTGCCGATTCTATTTCAATCGAAAAATATTGAACTGAAGAAAGATGCTGAGGCTCTCAATGTTAGATTCGTTCACAAAGAGGATTCTCAATTGTACGGTCGGATTGCTGAATTTATGCTTGAAGAGATGAGTTTTGGAGATTTCGTATTCAAATTACCAGACGGAAAGGAAATCGGCCGAGCTTCGACTCTGATGGAACTGACAAGGCTGCTTAAGGAGGCCCCGATTGAATCCGTAGTTCACCATGCCCAGCGGAATCATTTCTCACATTGGCTTCGTACTCGAACCGAGTTTACTCTCGCTGCTCGGATTCGCCCACTCAAGCGCTCTGACTTCGATACCACAGAAGAGATTCGTGAGTTCATCCTCGACTCGATTCAATCGCATGTTCTGCAGATTCGAAGTAGGACGATTCGAGACCACAATGCTGAGAATTTGGAAACAGGGTTTCAACGAATTGGGAAGGGTAGTCTTGGCGGCAAAGGTCGTGGTCTCGCCTTCTTCTTCACACGAATGCCTGACCTCGGGTTGGAAGGTGAATTCCCCGAGGTCACATTCATCATTCCTAATTCGGTTGTGCTTTCTACAGATGTCTTCGGGGAATTCATTGAGCAGAACAATCTTTCACGCTTCGCACATGAGGCGTTTGAAGATTCTGAGGTCGATGCTGCATTCCTCGCTGGCGAGCTGGATGAGAAAATCCGCGAAGATTTGACTACGATTGTTTCGCGCTTGAGGAGGCCGCTGGCGATTCGCTCATCGAGCCTGCTCGAGGATGCGAGCCACCAGCCATTCGCGGGGGTCTACTCCACTCACATGCTGGCGAATGATCACCATGACCTCTCTGTGCGATTGACTCGCTTGGAGGAAGCAATCAAACTGGTTTATGCCTCAACATACCACAAGGGAGCGAAGGCGTACGTTGCCTCCACCCCATCGCATATCGAGGATGAGCGTATGGCCGTGGTCATCCAAGAATTGGTCGGCCGCGAGGTCAATGGGCGATTCTATCCACATATTTCTGGGGCTGCCCGTTCGCGCAATCATTACCCAGTCTCCCCGCTGAAGGCAGAGGGTGGAATTGCTGCGGTTTGCATCGGCCTCGGTCGCCAAGTCGCATCAGGTGAAAAGTGCCTGAGATTTAGCCCGGGGCAACCGAAAAGGATTCACCAATTCCATAGCACTGAATCGATGCTGGAGACTTCGCAGACGAGTTTCTGGGCTATACCGATGGGAGCATCTGAGAAGCAGGTATCACCCGATGAGGCAGCAAACCTCGTCAATTTGAGTTTGAGGGATGCTGAGAGTGATGGGAGACTCGACTTGGTCGGCTCGACCTACATCGTGGCCGATGACAGGATTGTCGACTCGGTGAAGGCGGATGGAGGCCCAAGAGTCGTGACCTTCGCACCAATTCTCAAACACAAGCGAGTGCCGCTAGCAGGGATTTTAAATCACGTTTTGACACGGTGCGAAGCATATCTGAATTCACCAATAGAGATCGAATTCGCCTTAATCCTCGATGAGAAGACGGACACACAAATTTTTGCTCTTCTCCAAGTCCGTCCAATCCTTGAGGAAACGGTCGACATCGATATCGACATGAGCGAGGTCGACCGTAGCCGAGCGATCTGTATGTCGAGCCACGCGCTCGGCAACGGAGTAATCGATGATATCAGAGATGTTGTCTATATTCATCCTAATCGACTCGACCGAATGAGAACAAGTAATCTCACAGACCATATCGAGGCAATCGACGCAAAACTGCGAGCAGCAGGACGCCCATATCTGCTGATAGGACCAGGGCGTTGGGGTTCTTCTGACCCATCTTTGGGAGTGCCGGTTTCGTGGGAACAAATTAGGGGAGCGAAAGCCATCATTGAAGTGCCAATGTCAGATATCCACGTCGAACCCAGTCAAGGCACCCACTTCTTCCAAAACATAGTCACTTTCAACATTGGATATCTGACTATTACAGCCGATGATATGTTGGATTTCGATTGGTTGGACAACGTTGACAGCGAGGAAGAAATCGGACCATTGCGTCACATCGGACTCAACTCTCCGTTGAAAGTGGTACTCGACAGCAGAGATTCGGAAGCAATCATTCTCAGATGATGCACGCGCGCGAATAATCTCTGATAGTAACACCGACATCAGGGCTGTGACTGAGCCAATCTTCTTGGGCGGTCTATCCGCAGGACAGATTCCATGACTGCCGAGGCAGCCGATTCCTTGCTGAGATACTTCGCCCACGGCGAGGTGCGAGACTCTCAAGCTGAGATGGTCGAAGATGGCTTTGAGGCACTTCTATCTGAAGGATTTCTGATGGCCTCAGCACCAACTGGTATTGGAAAGACGGCTGCGGCTCTCGCCAGTGCAATCTCGGTCCAGCGTTCCTCTGCTGACAACATCCGAATCCTCTTCCTTACAGGGAGGCAATCTCAGCATCGAATCGTTGTCGATACGGCAAAACAAATCAATCAGCGGATGGAGCAGAACGAGCCGCTATTGCGAGTTGTCGATTTGATTGGTCGGGAGGGGATGTGTGAAAATGTCGACCGGATCAGTGGCCGATGTGATTGCGAAGATGAAATCGACTCCTCGATGAGAGAGGAATTACGCGGTAGTATCCGCTCACAGATGTGGCGAGTACCGATGCATGTTGACGACATGATTCGTGCCAGTCGAAAAATTCAGCTCTGTCCATGGGCAGCGGCGCGCGAGGCAGCCAAGAATTGTGACATTCTAATCTGTGATTACAATCACGTCTTCATCGACAGTGTCAGAGAAGCATCACTTCCCGCTATGGGAATAGAATTGGAGAATGTTATTCTAATCATCGATGAAGCTCACAACCTCCCTGATAGGATTCGAAATGGGATGGAGCGTCGCATCATCTCGAAGACATTCCGCGACGCTCGATTCGAGGTTCAAGAGCACCTCGAGAAAGAGATAGAGAGGGCAGCAGCTAGGAATGAAGAAATCGATTTGGAGGAGATGGAATGGGCCGAGAGATCTCTCAAGCGTCTACAATCTGAGATGCCTCGCTGGTTCTCTGCTCGTGAGAAGCAATTAGCCCGCTCTAAGGACGATGACATGAGAATCGAGACAAGGGAGGTATTACAGGAAATGGAAGAAATCCTCAACGAATCTCTCGATGAAACACCTAATGCAAAACACGCTACTCTCAAGCGATTAGTCACTCAACTGTATGCGGTTCGCGTCGATCTTGATGAGGATGATGAAGATGAGAAGGAGACTAGTTGCGAGCGACTCGGTGCTTTCATCTCGACCTGTGGGCAGTACGAGGAATCGCCGGCTCTCGTTCTCGTCTTCGACAAGTTGCTCGACGAGCCTCGGGTACGATCTTTTCTACTCGACCCTGGAGTGGTCGCAGAAGCCCTGTTCAAAGCCTCCCGTGGCGCTATTCTGATGTCGGGAACTCTCACACCCCCAGAGATGTATCGAGAACTCCTGAGGCTTCCTAAGGAACGTGGGGTATTAGCCAAGGAATACGATTCACCATTCCTCTCTGAGCGCCGACCAGTACTCATCGCCCAGAATACAACCTCGCGCTACACCGAACGCGGCGAGGAGAATACAAACAATATTCGCGATCATATCATCGAAGTGATCAGAAACACTCCAGGTCACGTCGCTCTCTTCGCACAGAGTTATGCCATGCTTGACATCGTTCTCGATGATTATCGATGGGTTCCTTGGGGTGTACGTGTCGAGAAGGAGACTGCTCGAATGTCAAAGCGGCAAGTTGGGGATTTCGTTGAAAATCTCTATCGGAAGCGCCGTACGAATGATCGCGTTCTACTTTGTGGAGTTCTCTCGGGAAAACTTGCAGAAGGCGTCGATTATTCAGAGAATATCCTCGACGCCGTAATCTGCATCGGTCTGCCAGTCCCACCACCTAGTGCACGTCAGAAGGCCTTGACCGATTATTGCGAGGACAGATTCGGCTCTCATGCTGCTCGCCGCTATTCAAGCCATCAACCAGCGGTGAACCGCGTTCTACAAGCAATTGGTCGGCCAATCCGAAAGGCCGAGGATAGAGCCCTAGTAGTAATTCTCGAGAAGAGGATGAGAGAGAGGCCGTATCGCTTCTGCCTCCCTTCAAGCCTACAGGTAATGAAATCGCAAGATTCAGACCGAACCGCTCGTGTGGCCAAACGCTTCTTCGAGCGCTTCCCAGACCCTGCGATTGAGTGATTAGTAGTCAATGGATTCATCCGAGATGGTTTGTTGGAGGGTACGAGAGCGATGTGGGAAAGAGTCGATATCGAGGGAATCGAGAACTTGAGGATGTCCTCATCAGAGGGTGCTGAACATGGATTAGATGTGAGTGCTGAATCGATGCATCAACTCTTCCTCGCCGACTTAGCACACCTCGATTCAGTAAGACGAAATCACGAAAATGTCGTAGAAATGGCATCTGGGAGCGTCGAGAGTTCGATGACGGCGGCTCGTTCGTTTGAAACTCCGAATATTTCGTTCGACGAACTCGATGACGCATCTGCCCGAGCCGGATTCGATATCACTCTCGAAACCGAGACTCTTACCGATTTGATGGTGAGCACGAGTATCGGCGATGGGCGAAGATTGGTTCGCGTTATCGCCCCAGAACGATTTGGTGGTTTGGTTCACACCCTATCACTGCCACCCGCATTGGCTGTCGATACGGCAGTGTGGGATGGAGAAATCCTTCGTTTAAAATTCGATTGAACTCGTTCTGGCTTGGCAGGTCGCGTAACATCACGCGGCGGCTTCAGCCAAATCGTAGGAATCCCTCTCGGGGACTTCCTGCAAATCATCGATCTCTTGCAGAACCATGGACAGAGCATGCTGGGCGTTTTGTCGGTGGCCATCACCCAGTCGGTGAGAAGAGTATCTTGCTTCCTCGAAGATTCTATCGAGAGCGACTAGAGCCTGCTCACTAATCGGTAAGGCCTTGCGAATAGCCATCTCGAACTCCCTGACTGTCTCGAAGTCCCTTCGCAGGAATCCGTGTCGCATCAGAATGTTACAGAGGCTCTCATAGCAATTGAAGATGGCTTCGCGGATTTCATCGCCTGCTGCGAGGAGCTCCGCAGTATAACTGAAGATGCCTGCCAACTCATCCAATGCAACTTGCCGGCGCTTCCTCAATGAGAGAGCCAGTCCGGCCACAGTACCGAGTATGAGCGCAGCACCAATCAAGGCGATGATTTGCCAGAAGGTTAGCAGTGGAGCCGGGTCTTCGTAAGTCATCTGGATTCCACTATGTTCGTTGGCTAACCAGAATCGGTCGGCCGGACTGATCAATTGTGAATCCGTCTGGAATATGAGTGAGAGTTCACCCCATCGAGAAGTCTCGTAGAATGATGGTTGATCATTAATTACGAATTCGTAATCCATGATTCCATTCGTATCTGTAAGCTTCACATTCTGGAAGTGGATCATACTGCTGTTGACTAGTCGGGCCACGATTGAGATTCCCTCTACGGGAAGACCTGTGTCGGTCGCTGTCACGGTAACGGTTCCGTTGATTCTGCGCTGTTCTTCCTTGATGTGTTGAGCATCAGGGTTGAAGGTGAATGTAACCGGAACCCGGATATTCACAATGTGTTCGATTTCAGCCGCGTTAAGATATCGATCGGCATCGGCGAGCGCAGCAAGAGACAGTAATAGCTCTCCTGGTGGCATTGTTGACCGAGCAGGTGAGCGTAGGTCGAAATGCCCAGTCGAATCATCCCACATCACAGTCGAACTCTCAGCAGCACCATTCCAGACCAGAACAATATCCATCTCTTCGATAACATTGCCTTCGCCTCCGACCTCGACAATTCGCCCGACAACTTCGATATTGTAGGCGTCATTCGAGCGGATGATGATATCGGTTTGCCAAAGCACCTCGATGACCACATCCGCTCGCGCATATACAGTCATGTTGTACTCTACAGGAAGATAGAACGTCTGTCCTTCGAAGGTGAATCGAATGTCATGACCACCGCGAGCGATTAGATATCCTATCGAGTGGTCGAACATGAAATTACCATCGGGACCGGTGGTCATCCTGTGAATCTCTCCCCCATCGAGTGTGATCACAATCTCTCGCCCTACCAAGCCGGGGGCTCCGGGCGTATCAGAATCGAATAATCGCCCGCTGAAATTCCATTTCTCACCGCGCGTCACAGAGACATCGTCAACCTGAAGATTGATTCCCGTATGGTAAGCAATGGTCAGATTCCCGTCGACGCTTCCCATACGGTGGTAACCTTGTGCAGGTGCAGAGGCGGTGATTGTGTGGAAGCCAACTTCGAGGAAGTCAGAGATTACCCAATTGTAAGCCCAATCACCGTTCTCATCGGTGGTTGTTATTCCAATCAGAGTTCCATCGATGAATATCTCGATTGAATGGTTCGCGAGCCAACCTTGAGGAAGGTTGTCTCGAACAGTTCCTCGCAGCCTCAATTCATCGCCGACTGCATGGGCTACTGGAGGCTCCAAGGCGACTATTGCCGGACCGAAGACGGTGAATACGGTCGTCGAATTAGATGCGAGGATGAACTCTTCTCCAGCGAATGTGATCTTGACCAGGCGAGGCCCGAGTTCCATATCAGGGGGTATAGGCACGTAGATGCTGAAAGTACCATTCTCCGTAACCTGTAATCCAGTGAGGAATTGGTTGTTCATCGTCACCTCAAGATACCTATCGCCCAAAGTTCGTCCAGCTCCATCGGTAAGCATTCCCTCTATCAAAAGTAGTTCATTCCGATCCACCTCCCCAGGTGGCGTGGTCAGGACTACCTGCGAAGTCTGAGTGACGTTGAATACCTGAGTTGTGCTTGACGGGAGGTAATACTCAGGATTTAGCGAATCACCTTGACCCATCGGGTCTACCCAAGTGAAGCCTCCAAGGAATTTCGCGGTCACGGTGTGAGCGCCGTAGTTAGAATCCAGTGGGAGATTGTAGGTGACCGACCACATCCCATCTGATGCGTTCGAACGTGTTGTGTATGTCGAACCAACATCGACACCGTCTATCCAGATGTGGATGATGCCTCCAGCAACTAGGCCGCTGTCGGTGAGAGTTTGACCGTGCTCATCGAGCAGAGTTCCGTTGAATGTGATGCTCTCTCCAGCAATCATCGAACCGGACATCTCTGTGATCTCCAGAACGGTTGGTGCCAGAACTATGACGCGAGTCCATGTCAAATCTCCTTGGAGTCCTGTCGTACCGTTGATACCAGCGAATTCAGCCGTAATCAGCATCGGTCCTTGAATTCTGAGTGAATCTACAGGTATCGTTAGTGTCGCGCGGCCATCAACATCGGTCGGTATCGTCTGCAGGTGGATGCCATCAACGAGAATATCGACATTCACGTTACCGACGAGCTGCCCAGCGTTATCGATTAGCGAGATATTGACGCTAATGTCGTCGCCGCGAATAACTCGACGGTCGGGATCTAGATCCGCTGGATCAACGATTGTAATTAGCGAATAACCACGGCTGTCGAACAAGCCTGTTCCACTACTGGAACCGTAGTAGTTGACCGATGGAGTATAACTCGCAGTCAGGTTGTGGGTTCCTCGTGGGAATGAGAGACCAAGAGTCACAATCGCATCCCAAGTTCCATTTGGATTTACTGCTCCACCAACGACTTGGAAGCCAGAGTCGGATCCATCTATCTCGAAAGTCAGGAAGGCTACGATTGAGGAACCTGATCTGTCCATGATGCCTGTGCCGTTGCTCGACTGCAGAGTTCCGCTCACATTGAACGACTCCCCTGCCACCGGATTATCAGTCACCTCAGAGACGTTGAGTACGGTCGGAGAACGCACGATGATCTGATTCATCACGGTGGTCGTCGAATGCAATGTCGACGAGCCGTTGAACATCAGGGTAATTCCGATTTGGCCCAATGGATGGTCATGAGGCACGTCGAAGGAGAAATTTGACATTCCATCTCCACCAGTAACGACCTCCCCTATCCACGTGTCATGGAATTTAGCCGCGACTGTCATTCCACCTAATCGTTGGTCGTTATCCGAATACTCGGTGAGACGTGCCCCGAAGTTCACAGAAGAACCTCTATCGACGATGGTTTGGATAATCGGCGTTCTATCCATGAAGCGCGTAACGCCACGCACGAGAATCGAGGCGTTACCGGTACCTGTCAGGTAGAACGGAGTAGTACCGTCGAGCACGCTGACAACCACCGTCTTAGTGCCGCTGGAAATTCCATCACCACGTGGGTCGGTTGGTACGAAGACGGTGAATGAACCGTTATTGGACGTCGTGTGACTTGCAACTAGCGTCTCGCTGGTATCGTTGAGGAAGAATACCTCGATTGCCATAGGCCCCTCGACTGATCGATTATTGTCGAATCCATCGAGAACGTGCCCGGAGATTGTGAATGCTTGTCCAGCCGTAACCTCTGCCGGAATCGAATCGATTGCAACCGAGCTGTCGACTTGAACGGTGAGATTGACGAAGGTCTCATTTCCGATCCAACGACCTGCATTTTCGACGGTCAGATTGTCAGTCAGGTCATCGGGGGCATGAACCCTCAAATCGTAGAATCCAGGGGCGGTATTGGCGAGCAGAGTCGGATTAAATCTGGCAACTCCATCGACATCGGTCACCGTGCTGTCGATTACTGTCTGATTCGCGCCACCCCAGTCGAGCCAAAGGTCGACAGTGGCATCCGGAACTAAGGATCCGTCCGCCTTGTCGGTCACGGTGGCGTTGAGAATCAGTGTTGTTCCGGCGACGACGATAATCGAGGAGGGTTCTGCCTCAACGACGAACTCGCTCTGTACTCCAAGTGGGACGCGAACAGAGTCAGTCACAGTAAAGTATGGACCTGGAGGTGTTGCTCCGTTCGCGAAGTTGAGAACGAATCGCAACATGTAAATGGACGACGGAAGATCTGCGGGTACGGTGAATGTGTAATTGTATTCACCCGTAGTCTGATTGATCCATCCATCAGCCAATCGGATGATAATTGGAGGAGCAGGGTTTCCATCGGGGCCGGGTGGCAAATCTGATGGTTGCTCAAGTTGAATCACAATAGATGAGTTATTACCGGTTATAGGAGTTAGATGGACAACATCTTGAGCAACACCAGAGACCCAGTTTGTAGTTCCTCTCGGTGTCCAATCTGAGCCGAGGGTGACAGTGACATTTGCCCGTCCTTGAATACGAATCTGATCTTGCACTGTTGCGGGTCGGAGCCAAGTCGAGCCTGTGAAATTCATCTCCCAGGTGTAATCTCCGGCAAACATATTCCATTGTGGCATCCAAACCACTGTGTACCTGCCCGAGGAAGGATCCGTCGAATTCCACACCTGTGTGCCATTGAAATCAACCGCATACGAACCAGGGAAATCAGCTACAGAAGAGCCAGTGTGATCGGATAATTGCACATCGATTGCGGCTTGATTTCCACGAGTGGTTGGATTCAGGATGTAATCGAATTGGACGTAAGATCGGATTCCATAAGTCGCAGGGAAATTCTTCTCATCGGCGGCGAATAGACCATCTGCGGCATAGGTGAATTTTACTTCAATCTCTCCGGATGGTATTGGAACTGAAGATTCGTTGAATTCCCATGACAACGCGAATTGACCTGGTATCGAAGTCCAATTACTCTCATTCAGAGACCAAGTCGCTAGAGTAGTGTAGGGTCCATTGGTTCCTGTCCTGCGAACTTGGAAGGCCAGTGTGCCATTAAGCGACTCAGGTGCAGGTCCTCGACTGACTGCCGTTCCATTGATGAAGACTAGTTCGTTGATGTCGAGGATGCTGATATTGGAATCAATTCCCGCGAGGGAAACGGTGAGATTCGGAGATGGTGTGATGTTGAAATTGAAGGAAGTCGTTGTTGGACGAAGATGATACTCAGGGCTTGTGAGATTGTTCTTGTCCTCTTGATGCCAGCCAAGGAATGCGAGACTCGCATTGATTAATCCGAGTGGTTCGCTCTCAGAAATTGGAACATTGAATTCGTAATAGCCGCCTGAACCGACATCTGCGATTAGATTCACAGGTCCATCCTCGAACGTCGTGTAGTTGAGGAGGACTTGGAGAGTATCGAGGAGTGCAGGATCAGTCTGTGGTGCATTGAACCATTCGAGTAAACCGGTAACGGTGGTATTCACTCCGGCACCGAGCATCGGTTCAGATGTTGGCGTGGGACTAGTAATTGAGAGATTGACATCATCGGTGATGTTAATCATCCACGGGAATGAGATACCCTGTATGCCTACGTAACCCTGTGTATGAGTTAGAAGGACCAGAGATCCATATCCAGGTTGAATCATCTCTGAGGGGGCTCCATCGAATGAGAAGAAGCCGCTTGCATTCGTCGTCGCGGTGCCGATTAGGTGATTCGCAGTCGCGGCTCCGCCGGGAACATTAGATGTGTCATTCGAAGGGACAAGGTAGAGATCGAGTGTTATTCCTTCGATAACGCTAGCATTGCTCGAGAATTGAAGAGTACCATTCAGAGTTATGTTTCCTGAGGAATAATCTCTCTCATAGGAGTCTGGTGACCAAGTCTCGTTGACGACCTCGACAACAGACATCTCAGGACAAGCTTCGAATGGAATCCATCCGAGGTCGAGTTCGCCTTGATTAGCATTGGTTTGGAGATGGACTTCAACCCACCATGAGAAGTCATAACCATAGACTTCGAAGCCATTGTCTACCCATGTTCCTCCCGAGAATCCCGTGACCTTTCTAGTCGGTAGGTCAAGTGCCCTGAGCATAGCAGCGAATATGGTTGCGTACTCGTCACAGTCTCCTTCACGCACCTCCTCTAGAATCCACAAGGATGTGTCTGTCAGTAATTGTGTAGAAGCGGAATCACTTCTATTCGAACCGGCGTGATTCCGTAAGAACGTCGTAGTGTTATTCCCATTGATAAGGAATTGTTGGATAGCCGTCACTTGGTCCCAAGCTGAAGTCCATCCAGTCTCATTTACCACTTCCCAAGCGATGCGAGAGATATTCTCCGACGACTCAACCTTTCCGAGATCCTTAGCGTAGGAACTATTCTGGAATCCGGTGGTGTTGTCCCTGATTACATCAGTCATCGTCACCTGAGTTGCAGTGACATAGAGATTAGTTACAATCGAAGAATCGATGAGGACGTCACGCGTATAATTAGAGAAATTCATTCCCACACCAACATCAATCCAATCTGTGTAATTGACCGCATTGTGAGGCGCGATGAGTTCGTCACCAGGGTAGAGGATGCCGTTATTTCGGTAGGCTAGTTCCCAACCATAGAGGGCCGAGTCGTCCCAGAAGTCTTGGTGAGCGACGCCCTGCATTGTTGACCAACTAGGGTACATTGGTGTGTAGCCAACGAGGCTAGTGTTGACACCCCAAGAAACTCCTGTGTACGCATCATAGGTGTGCCAACGCCAGTAATGCGTAATGTTGTAATCAATACCAACTGAGGTGTTCTCAGCGAAGAAGTACATCATATTCGCCTGAATATCATCCGACGGATCCCATGGATTCATTTGTGCATCCGCACAGTCATTATCCCAGAATGCGGGGGGACATTCGTCCCCATCTGGAATCCCACCACCATCGGTATCGGGATCACGCCAATCGGTTCCAATCTCCTGCTCAATGGTGTCTGGGATCCCGTCTCCATCAGTATCCAACGGATTCATGTCGTCATCTGGATTGTTCTGTGGATTTGTACCATCGAAATATTCCTGAAAGTCCGTTACTCCACCATTATCTGTGTCAGTGTTATTCCACAGGGTGGTGTAGTTGTCCTGTGTCAAATTACCGCCACCGATGCCGAACATCAATGGACAACCGGTACTATTCTCGAACCAATTGTTTAGACCATCGCCATCGAAATCAGCGAGATTGTTGCATGGTTCCAGAGGGTCAGTTCCGTTGATTACCTCATCGAGGTCGCTGACGCTATCTCCATCAGAGTCTGTCATGTTCGTGAAGGAGATGAATCCCCAAGACCCGAGGGCTTCTTCCCAATCAGCTAAGCCATCTCCGTCACTATCCTTGTAATCGTCGTCGCAGTGGGCTTCATTGGCTGTTCCAAGGGCTGGGTCCCAGCACCATGAGCCATTCAAGACGACGATGAATATCGCCCCTGATGGCATGTCATTGTCCACACCTTTGATGGTATTACCAAGGATTGACGAATAGGAAAATGGCATTCTGCTACCATTAGGTGATTCGAACCAAGCCATCGGTTCTCCGTTCTGTCTCCAGTCGATTGGTGTGGGATCCAATTTCGTGGTATTATTCACCGTCAGGGAGTTATCGGATGGATCCCAGACTATGATATCGAGGTATAATTCGTAAGTCGATTTACACGGGTCCGTTCCGTGGGCTGGAGTCAATTCGATGCCGTCATCGACACCTCCCCCATCGGTATCGGAATTATTCCATTGAGTACACGTCGCATTTTCTTCCCAATTTTGTATTCCATCACCATCAAGGTCGCCAGCGTCCTCGATTCGCGTCGGATCAGTTTCATTGAGATCAACGACGCCATTGAAGTTCGTATCCTCCTCACCGTCGTCGAATTGATCACCGTCGGTATTGTTGTTTCGTGGGTCAGACGCTTGGGGTGGATTACCATAGGAACCGTTGACTTCAACACCGTCTGAAATTCCATCTCCGTCAGTATCAATATGCGTCGGATCAGTCAGTAGGACCAAAGCCTCGTATGAATCGTTCAGACCATCTCCATCGGTGTCATTATTGTTAGGATCGGTGTAAGTTACACCATCGACCTCGGCGGTGAATAACTGACATCCACCAGGCCCTATATTCTGGACCGGATTACAAGGAGATTCAGTACTCGTCCTATTGTCAGGGCCGGGCCTCCAATATTGACGAGGCGGTTGAACCGAGCCATTGCGAGTGCTCCACGCCGGATTGACATATTCGTAGAGATTTATCAATCCGTCATCGTCGGGATCTCCATTTGTTCCATCATCTCCGGAATTCGATGTCGGATCGAGGTTGTTTGCAACCTCCCAACCGTCTGGCATTCCATCTCCATCGGTATCCCAGCCGTTAGGATCCTCGTCGGTTGAATTATCGCCATCATCATCATCGGTGGCGCAATCGGCATCTCCATCAAAGTCACCGTCCCAATTGTCAACCAATCCATCATGGTCATCGTCGAAATTATTGAAACAAAGATTACCGACAGGATCCTCGTCAGCCCCATCGGAATTCAATCCCTGAATGAGTTGCATAGCGCTCTCCTCATCCCAATTGCTGACGGGGACCGTCCCATTCCACCAGACGCCGTTATCCAATTCGTTCGGAGTTGAGGCAGAATCCCAATTCGAAGGAATTCCGTATTGGTATTCATTCAAATTAGTCAGAGAGTCGCCGTCAGGATCGCCCGTCGAGCCATTAATTCCAGTCGCAGATAGCGGATTAAGGCCGTATTGCCACTCCCAGCCATCTGGAAGTCCATCGTTATCCGAATCCCAATCCTGCGGCTGGGTGCCGATGTAATACTCCAGACCGTATGGCAATCCATCACCATCATTATCTGTCGAACCCATCACTTCCCAAGATGCAAATTCGATTGCAGAGTACGATGTTAACAACATCAAGAGACTGAAGATAAGAGCTGAACGCTCCTTGCGTCGGGCGATTCGAGCATAATTCCCCCTCTCATCGACGTACAAGATGCACACTCCCTACCGCCTACGGCGGTTCATACGGGTCTTAAGCGGAATGGAGCGCCGTTCGGACGTTGCTCAAGCGTAGACTCAGATGAGTTCGATGTCATCATCATCGTAAACCATCTCATCTGGCTCTTCTTCCTCAGTAATAGGAGCAGGGATATCTTCGCCAATCTCTTCTTCCTCATTCTCTTCATCCTCGTCGTTCATCGCTTCAAGAAGCGCTAGGTGGGCTGCCCATTTCCTACGGTTCATCCTGCTCTGGATTCCTCCGAAGACTAGCAGTATGGCAACTACCATGACGATGAGAGTCGAAGCACGAGGGTTGGTAATTTCATTCATCAGACGATCGAAGATGGCGTCAATTCCGACAACCAATGTGACCTTCTCCTCAGCGGTAAATTCCTCTGGCCAACTCTGATCTGTATCGTGCGGCTCTGCAGTCACAGTAACGACTACCTGATCTCCGTTATTGGCCGAGGCTGGAACCGAGACCTCGAGGTGGAAAGTGACTTCTTCGAAAGCGTCGAGTTCGATAAGTCGAGAGCCAGTTGGACCACCAATATCGACCGTCCACCCAGTAGCTCCGACGGCCTCGGCATCAAGGAGGACGATTAGAGGGCTGTTTCCTTTGTTGCGGACCTTGAGTTGGAAGTCGTAATCCTCGCCTGGAGCGAGTTTCCTATTCGAAGTGACTTGGACAATCTCAAGGTCCGGTTCGTCTGCATCGACTTCGAAGACCATTGGGAGATCGAAGTAACGTGGATTGGAATCTGAGGTCTCCTCAATTATTCTGAGATATACTGTGTGATTGCCGACGACGACTTGATTGGTTAGAGTGACAACGACGAAGATTTCGGTATAATCCCCGGGCCCTAGCGACACCGTCGGCAGGGCTGAGCCGTTCTCGTCGAGGATACGATAATTCCACTGCCCGTAGGCCGCGTTACGGTCCGTATTCTCTGAGAGACTGGCAGGATTGACAATCCGCCATTGTGAGGCGGATGCACCGCTGGTCATACTATTGGTTATACGCGCGCGGAGGTTCACTTCTGGGTCGGAGAGAGATGAACAGAGAGAAACCTGAATGTGACCGAGTGGCGTGCCATCACAGTCCTGAGATACCTCCGCGCGGATTCCAAAGGTACGCTGGATTGTGAACTCCACTGTAGTCCGCAGTGAGGCGTTTCCAGTGCTAATCACCTCAAGCTCGAGCATTCCGATATCGGGATCTTCTCGGTCAGCAGATGGTTTGACATTGAAGCGCAGAACCTGAGTTGAATGGCGCTCAAGAGGAGGGACGTGGAATGTGCCATCTCCATCATCTTCGAGGATTCTCTCGCCAGTGTCATTATCGTAAATCTGGATGATGGACTTTGAGCGTTTGAGGACGTCAACACGGAATGTATCTGTGTCAAATCCAGTGTTGAAAATCTCAAGCAAGAAAGTGGTGAATTGATTGTCCTCGACGTATCGAGGAATTGTCGCGTCTATGTCACCTGGACGGCTAGAGTTGGCGATTGGGACTTCGTGGTCCTCATCCCACACCGATACGTCGGGTGGCTGGTAAACTTCGAGCTTCTCCAAATCGAGAGAAAGCAGGTCTTGGTGGACCACCGTTTGCACTCCTTCGATGGTCGCTTCTGCCACCGCCCTAATCTCGATCTTGTCAGGAGTTCCTGTCAAATCATCTGGGGCGGTGATGGTTAGAATCGGATTGAGGATGTCCCCTCCTGAATTCAGGGTGTAGCCGCCGGGGGAATCAAACTCGACCAACCAAGCGCTACCAAGATTGGTGAGTAACTCGAGTTCGACTGTCATAGATTTGGTGGAATCTCCGCGATGGACGAGTTGCAGCGGCACTGGAGTCGTCTCGGAGGGAGCCACATACTCTACGGTTCGGTCCTCGCGGTGATTGATTGCGACTCCCCACTGCTTCATCTCAACAGGATCGTGCTCGACGAGGAAGGCATTACCTTGCACGTCGGTGATTTCGAGCTCAACGCTATACTCGCCAGATGGTAATCCGCTCGGATATGTCCACGTGTATTCGCCAAAGATTCCTTGACTAGTGTCGCGGATGCCATCGTCGTCAGAAGAAACTTCGTGATCAACGCGATAATTTCCGTCTGGGTCGCGCATCAAAAGGCGAACCGAATCCATGTCTTCACGCCCAAAGGCGCTCTTGACATCGAAGGAGAACTGCATGGTTCGGTCGGCTAGAACATCATTCGGATACCATTCAAGTTCGGCGCCATCGGCTAGTTCAGCACCGTCGCGTTGTAAGATGACCTCGCTATCGGCAATGGCATTAGATTCAACCTCCAACTGAGAGTAACGATTACTCTCATCATCGATTTCATTCCATGCAATCTCAGCCTCACAACTGCCTCCGAAAGGACCACCACCGCTCTCGCAACCGGTCATTTCAGCGGAAATCTCAACAGAAAATTCCTTACCATCCTCGACCTCGAAACCTTCCTCGTCATCGTCGAGGATGACCTCAAAGAGTTCATGATCGAAATTACATGAATTCGTGAGTCCGGGATTGCACGCATCAGCCTCCCATGATTCGGAACCTACTGTGGCACCATTGGCCCTGATAGTAATGTCCCAAGTGACCTGGGAGTTACTCGGTCCCTGTGCACGGAGGAAAAGTTGCACTGGGATGTAGAATTGACCTGAGGAAGAACCGTGCTTGGGGCGGCCGTTGATCATCAACATACTCATGAGGTCGCCGGTGCTGAATTCGATAGTCGAATCGAGGGCACTCGCAGTCGATTGACCACCCGATTCAGGAACACGAGTTGTGATGTGGCCATCACCTCCAGAGGAGGAGTTGGCTTCGGCCAAGTAGAGAGTGTAGAGTTTGAGTTCAAGGTCATCTGAGGCCTGCGATTTGGAAGCATCGGATAGAGTGGTTGTAGGTGCCGTTACTCCAGCCAGTGGAGCCGCCAACATGAGCAAGGCGAGAAACACCGCAGTTCGGGCGATACCGAGCCCGTGAATCGACTTGCTGCTCGCAATCATCGGTCTTCGGCTCTCAGCGGGGTGTTAAAGCGTTCGTGAGGTCCGAGCCGACAATGCATCGTTTTCCCCACGCGCCCCCAAAAGGGGGCGTTGCGTGCCGCTCGTTTCAAGTCCAATGGCTTTGCCAGCAGACTTGCAGGGATACCCGAGTTGGTCAAAGGGGCCGGACTTAAGCTCCGGTGCATAGTGCTTCGCAGGTTCAAATCCTGCTCCCTGCACCATCACTTCAGCCGCGTCATTGAGCATCCCAATTGCCCATCACCTTCGAGCACATCGAGCTTCGTTAGAATCACGCTCGCTCCTTCGGCTGAGTTTGGTTCGAGAATCCTGTCGAGTAGCCGATTCGCCAGTGTCTCCAGCAGAGCGGCTCGATTCATCTCCAGAGTTTCGTCGAGCGCGGAAATCAGATACTCATAATCGAGTACTTCACCAATCTCATCCGCGCTCGGTTCAGGCACTCCTGACAGCATCACATAAATGTCGAATTGTAATCGCTGGGGAGACCCCCATTCGTGGTCGTGCACGCCAATATCGACCTCACGCACGACGTTTTCGAGGAATAGCGTAGTCACCCCTTGGGTCTGTGCCATGAGTTGCATCAGTGCCTCCGAATGTCCGCTCATAACCCGCCCTCCGTCTCGAAAAGCACATCACGACTCCGGGAGAGGAACCTCTCCCCTGAATCGACGAAAAGGACCTGGCCTGTAACTGCCCGTGCGCCGATGAGATAGCCGACAGCTTCTGCAATGTCATTCGGCTCCGGGCCGAATCCAAGCGGACTCTCTGATTGAGCCCGCTCGAACCCTTCTGCAGTCTGATCTTGGCTTCCAAGGGTGTGTCCTGGAGCGACGGCATTGACGCGTAGGCGAGGGGCCAATCCACGGGCGAGGGCGTCGGTCAATCCAAGCAAAGCGTAGCGCGAAGCGGTGTAAGACAGATGGTCTGGACTAGGTGCAGCGATTTTCTGATCGAGAATGTTAACCACAGAAGCAGTGACTGAGTCCGATGCTTTTGCATTAGAATTTGGTAATTGTTTGAGTAGCGCGCGCGTGAGTAAAATCGGTGCGCGCGCATTGACATCCATATGAGAGTCCCAAGAATCAGAGTCAACACTCTCGATATCATCAAATTCGAAGCGAGATGCGTTGTTGACTAAGTGAGAAATCGGACCAATTTTTGATGATGCTTCGGAGATAATGTTCGAGACTTCGTCAGCATTTCTCAAGTCGCCACGAACCGTACAAGCCTCGACTCCAATCTCGCGTAGTCGCTCGACTAGAGCCTCGGCGGACTCGGACGACGAATTGTGGTGAACTGCCACCGAGTGTCCTTTTTCTGCTAGGTGAAGGCAGATAGCGGCTCCGATTCTCTTTGCACCTCCAGTCACGAGTGCTGCACTGCGAGCCATCGACTCTTCCGAGGCTCCTCTCGTATTTTGCACCTCGTTCCGAACCACCTCATGTGTAGGTTCGAGGCGAACGATTAACGCCGTATGTCCGCTCCTCGGCTTCAATGAGTGTGCGGCTGCCACAGGCTGATGCTGCTGGAGTCTCAGCCGGAGGCTGTGGTGGGGCGGCTCGGATGAGTACGGAGGAGCGCCGCAAGTCTGAGCGGAAGCGACTTCCTCCATGGTTCAGAACCACACTTCCAACCGGTTCTGCTCAAGCAAGATTCAATGATACCAAGTCAAACGTGCATGAGCATGGATTGAACACGGTCTGTGAGGAAGCTCGTTGCCCGAATATCCACGATTGTTGGGGCCGCGGGACTGCGACATTCATGATCGCTGGAGAGGTCTGCACCCGCGGCTGCCGCTTCTGCGCTGTAGGTACCCAGAAAATTCCCCCTCCACTGAATCCCAATGAGCCGAACGAATTGGCAGAAGCGGTCGACCGCATGGGCGTCAGCCATGCGGTCATCACCGTCGTCAACAGAGATGACCTTCCAGACGGTGGAGCAGATCATTACCGCAAGTGCCTCGAGGCCGTCCACGAACGTCGCCCAGATGTTGGTCTGGAATTACTCTGCTCGGACCTCGACGGAAATCTCGACGCACTCGCTCACCTACTCGTTGACTTACCTTTGCGAGTATTCGCTCACAATGTAGAGTGCGTCCCTCGCCTTGATTCAGTAGTTCGTGATCCTCGCGCATCCTTCGAGCAATCCCTCGAAATACTCCGCGAAGCTAAGCGACTACGTCCCGATCTAGTCATCAAATCGAGTATTATGGTCGGTGTCGGAGAAACTGATGAAGAGGTCGTAGAGGCGATGGGTCTGCTGCGCCAAGTAGGTGTCGAACTGATTACCCTCGGTCAGTATCTCCAGCCGAGTTGGAAGCATCTAGCAATCGATAGATTCCCAGAACCATCCACCTTTGCTGCTTGGGACAAGGCAGCTCGTGAGATGGGCTTCAAAGCCGTCGCGAGCGGCCCATTAGTCCGCTCATCCTACCGAGCAGGTCTTCTCTGGGAGGAAGCGATGGGTGGTGAGCCAGTCGTAACAAGAGATTCGACGGGGTCGGCGATAAGCCACCTCAATCCCAGCAAGGACCTTCTCACGAGTAAGAACAAGAGCCTGTTGGCAACCAACGAGGCACGGCTGTCGTCCGAGTATCAAACGATATGAACGAGGAATGGGTGAAAGAAGCATGGCGGCGAAGAAGAAGCAAAATTCCCTGCAGATTCCAACTGCACCGTTTCGCCCCGGTGACGAAGCAAATTTCGATCCATTCGTCAATGAGCCTGGCGATTTACCTCGCCCTGACCCTATCACTTGCATCGCTGCCGACACTACCGACTTGGCAAATGGATTAGTCAGAGTTCTCGATTTCAAAGGAAAGGCCAGCGGACCATGGGATCCACAACTAACTCCCGATGAACTCCGCCAAGGACTCGAACACATGGCCCGTATGCGCATCTTCGATGAGCGCATGATGAAGATGCAACGCACAGGTAAGCTGTCATTCTACATGCGTTCGCTCGGAGAAGAGGCGGTCGCCATCGCCCAAACGATGGCGCTCGAAACTCAAGACTGGATTTTCCCCTCCTACAGGCAACCGGGTGCCCAGTTCGTCCGGGGACGTGATATGGTGAGCATGATCAACCACTGTATAGGCAATGTCGAAGACAACGTCAAAGGACGGCAAATGCCAGTTCACTACACCTACAAAGAGGGACGCTTCATCTCTATATCCAGCCCTGTTGGAACCCAATTCAGCCAAGCTGTTGGAGTGGCTATGGCATCGCAGTACAAAGGGCTTGACGAGGTCACCATCACCTGGATCGGAGACGGTGCCAGTGCTGAGGGCGATTACCACTATGCCCTCAATTTCGCCTCTGTCTTCAAGCCGCCAGTCATCCTCAATATCGTCAACAATCAATGGGCGATTTCAACTCACAGAAATATCGCCAGCGGCAGCCCGACCTTTGCTACTCGCGGGCTGGCGTACAATGTCCCATGTATTCGCGTCGATGGAAATGATTTCCTCGCGCTCTATTCAGTCACCAAATGGGCACGAGAGCGCGCTGCTGCCGGTGAAGGGGCTACTCATATCGAGGTGCTAACCTACCGCACCGGCGCCCATTCTTCGAGCGATGACCCCAGCCGCTACCGACCTAGCGATGAGGCCGAATCCTGGCCAGGCGGCGATCCTATCGACCGATTAGCAGGCCATCTTATCGCCATCGGCGAGTGGTCTGATAAGCAGCAAACTGAGATGGAAGAGCGCATCGATGGAGAGGTCATGGCCGCCTACAAGGAAGCGGTCACCCATGGAGACCTCGCCAACGGTCCCTACCCATCTGCTGACACTATCTTCACCGAGGTCTACGAGACCGTTCCTTGGCATCTGCAGGAACAATGGGACGAAATGAAGCAATGGACCGGTGATTGAAATGGTCGAAATGAACATTGTTCAAGCGGTCAACTCCGCACTCGACAATATGCTTGAGCGTGACGAGAATGTCCTCTTCTTCGGCGAGGATGCTGGATATTTCGGAGGTGTATTCCGTACATCTGATGGTCTGCAAGAGAAGCACGGAAGCCATCGCGTCTTCGATACGCCACTCTCTGAGGGCGGAATCGCGGCCATTGCGTTCGGAATGGGAATCAACGGATTACGTCCGGTGGCGGAGATTCAATTCGCCGACTACATATTCCCAGCCTACGACCAAATCGTCAATGAAATCGCCAAGGTTCGCCACCGCTCCGGAGGCGAATTCTGGTGCCCGATAACCATCCGAACACCAGCCGGAGGTGGAATCCGCGGAGGTCACCACCACTCGCAGAGCCCAGAATCACAATTCACCCACACCTCCGGACTGAAGGTGGTGTACTCATCGACCCCATACAATTCGAAGGGGCTCCTCATAGCCGCAATCGAATCCAACGACCCCGTCGTCGTCTTCGAGCCCAAGCGCTGCTATCGCGGCCCCTTCTACGGCGACCCTCACAATGTCCCCACCTGGAAGGACCACCCCGAAGCGGAGGTTCCTGAGGCGCATTACACCGTTCCCTTGGGCGAGGCAAGGTTAGCCATGGAGGGCAGCGATTGTACAGTCATTTCTTGGGGAGCAATGGTCCACGTTGCCGAGCAAGCCATCAATAACTGTGGCGTCAGCTGCGATCTAATCGATTTACAAACGCTGATTCCTTGGGACCGAGATACAATCGTAAATTCAATCGAAAAGACGGGGCGATGTGTAATTGTTCACGAAGCCCCGAAGACGAGTGGATTCGGCGCTGAGATGGCTGCGAGTGTGCAGGAGCGATGCTTCTACCACCTCGAAGCTCCAATTAAGAGAGTCACGGGATGGGATACACCATTCCCGCACACAACTGAGTGGGATTACATGCCGAGTCCCGCAAGAATCGCTGACGCGATCAAGGAAGTAATGGAGGAATAAAAATGACAAATCGAGCGTTCAAATTACCGGATATCGGAGAGGGAGTTGTAGAAGGCGAGGTCGTGCAGTGGCACGTCTCGGTCGGGGATATAGTCGCCGAAGACGATGCTTTGGTCGATGTGATGACCGATAAAGCGACCGTGACGATTCCTTCGCCGTATGATGGTGAGATTACTGCGCTACATGGCGGAGTTGGCGATATGGTCGCTGTTGGCGCAGCTCTAGTTGAATTCGATGGCAGCGGCGATTCGCCTGCTGCTGAGCCGGCCGAGAAGGCTGCACCCGAGCCTACTCCTGCACCTTCACCAGAACCTGCCGCAGCACCTGCTCCGGCGGCTACAACGGCACCAGTGGCACCGCCACCCGTGCCGGCAATCTCTGCACCTGCACCGCTTCCCTCGGTCTCTGCACCAGCGCCCAACGCTGGTGGCAAGGCGTTGGCGAGTCCTGCTGTGCGCCGGCGTGCGCGCGAGGCAGGAATCGATCTGAGCGCGGTTCGCGGCAGTGGACCAGCCGGACGCATTCGCCACGCTGACCTAGACGCATTCATCGCCGCTGGAGGAATGGTCCAGGGTGCTGCACCAGTCGCATATTCGACACGCAGAACCGATGTAGAGGAAATCAAGGTCGTCGGCCTGCGCCGCAAAATTGCTGAAGCAATGACCCTCTCAAAGCGCCACATTCCGCACTTCTCCTACTTCGAGGAAATCGATGTAACAGAGTTGGAAGAATTGCGACAAACGCTCAATGCGACGCGCTCGCCAGAGCAACCCAAACTCACCTATCTGCCGTTCATAATGCTCGCACTAGCCAAGCTGATGCCAAAGCACCCCGAATGCAATGCACACTACGACGAAGCCAATGGTTTGGTTCGCCGTTATGGAGCCATCAACCTTGGAATCGCTACGCAGACCGACCGTGGACTCTTCGTCCCGGTCGTCAAACACGCTGAAGCGATGGATGTCTGGCAGGCCGCGGCAGAGATGCAGCGCGTCTCGGGAGCGGCCCGCAATGGCACCGCAACCCTCGATGACCTGACTGGTTCAACATTCACAATCACCAGCCTCGGCCGCGATGGTGGCCTCGGTGCGACTCCAATCATCAACCACCCAGAGGTCGCTATACTTGGTGTCCACAAGGCGCGCGAGATGCCCGTGGCGCGCAAGGGCGAGATTGTCGTCCGCCGCATCATGAACGTCTCGAGTTCATTCGATCACCGAATCGTCGATGGAGCCAATGGAGCGGCTCTTGTGCAGTCACTCAAGCGTATACTTGAGCATCCTGCAATGATCTTCATGTGAGGTGAAAGAATGGTTGACACTCGTAAATGCAAGGTTCTCATCATTGGGGCTGGACCCGGTGGCTATGTCGCAGCAATTCGCAGCGCTCAGCTCGGATTGGACACTATAATCGTCGAGGGAGACAAAGCGGGTGGCACCTGTCTGATTCGCGGATGTATCCCGAGTAAGGCGATTATTCACGCTGCTGAGCGCTTTGAGGCGTTGCGGCAACACGCCGGCGAAGGCGGTCACATGGGAATGTCTGTGGCTGGCGAACCGGAAGTTGACATGGCCGCGCTTGTCGATTGGAAGGACGCCATCGTCACCCGACTCAACAAAGGCGTCGAGTCTTTGCTCAAGGGAGCGGGGGCTGAGCTCGTGAAGGGTTGGGCGACTTTCACCGGACCGAAGAAATGTACCGTTGAAACAAGTGACGGGCCGGTCGAAATCGAGGCGGAGAACGTCATCATCGCCACCGGCTCTAGCCATATCGACCTTCCATTCATGCCTTGTGACGAGGAATTCATTCTCTCTTCCACCGGAGCCCTCGACCTACAGAATCTACCAAAGTCAGTAGCCATCGTTGGTGGCGGCTACATCGGCCTCGAACTCGGCTGCGCTCTGAGCAAACTCGGCACCGATGTAACGGTCGTCGAAGGAATGGATTCGATTCTCGGAATCATGGACAAAGAGATTCGACGACCGCTCGAAATCTGGCTCAAGCGACACAAGGTCACAATCCACACCAACTCCCTAGCCCGCGGAACCGAAATCAAGGGCAAGGGAGCCAGTCGCAAGGCTCACCTTACCTTTGAGAAGGACGGCGAAGAGCAGACCATCAAGGTCGACAAGGTGCTTGTTACCGTTGGACGCCGCCCCAATACCAAAGGATGGGGAATAGAGAATATGGGAGTGCGAATGGATACCGGCGGCCGCTTCATCCGAATCGACCGACAGTGCCGAACCAACGTTCCCGGTGTCTATGCGATTGGAGATGTCGCCGGCGAGCCAATGCTCGCCCACAAGGCATCAGCACAGGGCGAGATGGTCGCAGAGATCCTCGCCGGCCACCACCGAGAATTCGACAAGGTGGCAATCCCAGCAATCGTCTTCACCGAGCCAGAAATCGTCTCGGTCGGCCTATCTCCCGACGAAGCAAAGGAGCGAGGAGAGCAGATAATCACCGGCAAGTTCCCACTCGCCGCCAACGGACGTGCACTCACGCTCGAAGCGGAGAAGACAGGGGGATTCATTCGCGTCACTGCGCGCGAGTCCGACCACGTGATACTTGGAATCCAAGCCGTGGGAAGTCATGTGGCTGAACTCCACGGCGAATTCGTCCTTGCCCTCGAAATGGGGGCACTTCTCGAGGACATTGCAGACGTAGTACACGCTCACCCGACGATGACAGAGGCCTTCCACGAGGGAATCCTCAAGACCCTCGGTCACGCAATTCACGCGGCCTGAGGCGGAGAAAGAAAACGGGGCAACAAAGATGCGACCGCTGCGCATCCTTCTAGCAGGAATTGAACCGCACACAGCGGTCGACGAAGCGATGCGAATCATGCAGCAACAGCGCATCAAGGACGAGATTTCCGACACGCTAATCCTCGTCCAACATCCAGAAGTTGTAACCCTTGGACCGAAGGCGAAGCGCGACGGAGCTTTGGAAGATCCAGCATTAGCAGATTACTCGACGACAATCGTCGACCGAGGTGGTGGAATGACCTACCACGGACCCGGCCAACTCGTCGGCTACCCAATTATCAAATGGCAACAGGACGAGCAATCCGTTCGCAGTATCATCAACCGAATCGAGGACTGGGTTATGGCCGCTTTCGCAGATTGTGGAATCGAAGGATATCGCGACGAGAGGATGATGGGAGTCTGGCTTGAGGACCGCAAGGTTTGCTCCATCGGCCTGGCCTTCAAACACTGGGTCAGCCGCCACGGATTAGCTATCAATTACAATACTAACGAGGGTCGCATCGAGGCATTGACCTGCTGTGGTCTCGATGCGGGCACAACCACTTCTCTCGCTGCAGTCGGTCACACTCATGACCTCGAAGGACGTCTACTCGACCGCGCTCGATTTGAAGAGGCACTGCTGGTTCATGCAGAGGAATTTCTCGGACGCGTCCCGATGAAACCTGAGGATTGGACTCCGGGGTTGGTTGCCTGAGACCCGCGGGGAGCGAATTGTCTCACCACTGGTCACTCGACCCCGACACCACTTTTCTGAACCACGGTTCCTTCGGTGCAACGCCTACCGTCTTACTCGAAGAGCAATCGAGGATCCGTGCGCAGATGGAGGCGGATCCGGTCCGGTTTTTCGAGCGAGATGCTGTCGAAATGATGGCTGGAGCGGTCGGAACTCTTTCGGAATTTCTCAACGCTGACCAAGATGGAATGACTTTCTGTCACAATGCTACTGGCGGGATAAACACCGTGTTGCGCAGCCTTGTGCTAAATTCCGGTGACGAGATTATTGTCCCCGACCATGCTTACCAAGCATGTTGGAATACGATTGAATTCGTTGCTCGACGCTGGAAGGCTAAGGTAGTCGTCGTCGAACTGCCATTCAGATGTGAGTCTGAGGATGATATCATCGAGCCACTACTCGCTGCGATTACCCCTCACACAGTTCTGGCGATGATTGACACCGTGTCGAGTCCGACTGCAATCAGAATGCCGTTCGAGCGATTAGTCAATGAATTTCAGTCGCGAGGCGTGGATGTTTTGCTCGACGCGGCACATGGACCTGGTTTGGTGCCGCTAGATTTGACCTCGTTGGATGCAGCTTGGATAGCCGGCAATTGCCACAAGTGGCTGTGCACCCCGAAAGGCTCGGCCTTCCTTCACATCCGTGAGGACAAGCGTGAATCAACAAAACCGCTGACAATCAGTCACGGTTACACAGCAGACCTTCCGCCGGTGGAGAAATTTCGCTTCGAGTATGATTGGCAGGGAACCTCTGACCCATCTGGAATCTTCTGCATCCCAAAGGCTATCGAAACTCTCGGATCGATGATTTCAGGTGGATTTGAAACCATTATGGAACACAACGATTCGCTCGCCCGCAATGGCCGCGATATCCTCTGTGAGACTCTCGAAACCGAGCCCCCAATAGCTGATTCGATGCTTACAGCGATGGCCACTATCGATCTGCCAGGAACTTACGACGGACCACCAGATTTTCGAGGCGATGCCTTGCACAACAGTCTGCTAGACGATTGGGGAATTCAGGTCCCAGTCTTCCCTTGGCCACACCACGAGATGCGCTATTTTCGCATCTCGGCATACCTCTACAACTCAATCGAGCAGTATGAATACCTCGCCCATGCCTTGCGCGATTCTCAGTGAGGCAGGTTGAAGCGAGGAAGGAAAGAGGGAGAAGCATGCCTGAAGCAGTCGTTGCCATCACTGGAGCATCAGGGGCACGTTATGGGGTACGACTGCTAGATGCCCTGTGCGAGGCTGGTTGGTCATCTCATCTCATCATCACTCGTGAGGGAGCTATCAACCTGGACCTCGAATGCGGAATCACTCCCGCAGAACTCGCATCGAACTCACTCATCACCCTCGAGAATAACGACAACCTCGCCGCTCGCTCTGCTTCAGGATCAGCCCGCTTCGACGCCTACATCATCTGCCCAACGAGCGGCACAACAATCGGCAAGATTGCTGCGGGAATATCAGACAATCTCGCAACCCGCAGCGCCCTCGTCGCGATGAAAGAGCGGCGCAAACTAATCCTCGTTCCACGCGAATCTCCCTACGCCACCCCACACCTCCGAGCAATGGCAAACCTCTCCGAATGGGGCGTAGTTATTCTGCCCGCAAGTCCTGGCTTCTACAATAAGCCAGAGTCCATCGAAGACCTCGTCGATTTCGTTGTCGCCAGAATCCTTGACCAACTCAACATCGACCACAATCTAGGTCGCCGTTGGACCGGCGATGAAATCGGCTCTCAGTGAATCGAATCATCATAGGTACCGCTAGCGGTTGGGTTCAATAGGCGCACAAGGCGGCGGCAATTCTGCGAGGTATCTACATGAATGAGGTCATCAAGGCTGAAATTGCGGCCGAAGAAAGCCCAACAAGCCTCAATGCGAGGCTGAAGGAACAGTTTCAGCGCACGAAGCAACTTCCAGTCTCTGTCCTCGCAGTAATCGGAATCATGCTCGTCGGCACCATGGGTGGCGCAGTCCTATACGGCGACGACATTGTAGACTGGATCCAAGGAACTCCTGATTACGAACTCATCGAGTTCGACCCTGCCAGCGCACGAGGCTACGCTGAGAGCATCATCGCCCTCGGCCATCCTGAGTGGGAAGGCCGAATGTCCGGAACGAACGAAGAGCACAATACAGCCGAGTTCATCAAATCCAATTTCACAACGATGGGGATTCCATCGACAATCGAGGACTTCGACGTCCCGATGTTCGTCATTGATGACGAGCCCGAACTGGGGATCTGTCACGCAGGCGATGTGGGAGAAACTCTTCCAGCATTCGCCTGCGGCGCAACCGACTTCAATGCAGATTTCATCGAATTCGATCACAGATCTGACTTCGTTCTGCAAGGTTACTCCGGCTCATCTTTCATCCGCTACGTCGATGATATCGAAGTCGTCGACCTCGGAACTGGGAATGAGAGCGCCGACTGGTCCAGCGCCGCCAGCGCAGTCGTGCTTATCCACATGACCAATGAAACGGAGTCAAACACCCCTCTATTCAAGCGAGCATCGGAGAATGATGTGGAGGGACTTATCCTCATCAACGAGCGTCAGAACTGCGATGAACTCGTCGCCAATGATTGCGTTCCTTACTTCAAATCGGTCGGGATTTCAGAGATTGAAAACATTCCAATCGACTTGGGATTCATCATGGTCAGCAAAAGTGTTGGCCAGACAATTATTGACAATGTGATCAATCAAGATGGCAGGCTCAAATTCCTCACCTTCGTCGAAAATGCAGGGGAAGCTACAATCAAGGTCCCATGCGGGATAATCCAAGGTGAAACAGAACAACTGATCATCATTGGGGCCCATCACGACACCGTCTACATGGGCCAAGGAGCGGTCGACGATACCTCCGGTACGGCGACCGTGCTCGAGATGGCTCGGCAATTCGGACTCATCGAGAGCCAACTCGGCACCCCAAAATACACCATCTACTTCTGCACTTGGGGAGGCGAGGAAGAGGGATTGTATGGATCTACGAACTGGGTGGATAAGCACTCGAATAACCTGTATGAAAACCTCCGACTTTACATCAATTTGGACATGAATCACGTCGACGCAGAACGCAATTCGGGTGTGACTCTTTTCGGTAATCACAAGACCGACGTCGAGCATATTCAGGGAATCACGGCGAAGTTCAAACAAGAACATCCAGAACTTGCGGATAGCTACAATATCGACGTCCGCAAACTCGCAAATACCGACATGCCCTACAATTCCGACCACGCACCGTTCGTCTACAATATCGACGAGGACGACTCGGATGACAAGCGGTATGGTCGAGCCGTGGTCTGTTACGGCTCAGGTTCGAGTGAGTACCACACTTATCTCGATGACATGAGCCGATTCAACGAGGAGAGCCTAGCAGTCTCTGGCATCATTTACGGCTCTCTCGTCTACCATCTTGCCTATGGCAGCTGAACGACGAGCACGCATCGCGCTCTCGAATCAATTTTCGAGGTGTGATAGAACGGCTTCGTAGTCTGGCTCGATTCCCGGGTTCTCGGCAATCCAAGCATAACTGATTTTGCCATTTGCCTCGATTACGAAGACCGAGCGCTGGGCTGCGATATAATCCGGCATGACGAATGGAATGCCTACGCCGTATGCATCGGTGGCGATGCGGTCAGTGTCTGAAAGAAGTGGGAAGCCAATTTCGTTGGCGTCAGCGAATGCCGCATTGGCAAATATGCCATCTACTGAGATGCCGAGGACTTCGGCTTCAGCGGCTTCAAGGCGATTCATCGAATCGGTGAAGGTGCACATTTCCTTGCTACAGACGCCTGTGAATGCTGCAGGATAGAACAGGATCACGACTCGATTTCCGATTGAATCGGAGAGTCGAAACATCGTCTTGTCGAAAGCCATCAATTCGAAATCGGGTGCCATGTCGCCTACTGAAACCATGACAGCGCGAGGGAATCACCAATTTCAAGGTCGCGCGAGGCGAATTGCCCCAAATCGCTCTGGCTTTGGCTCACTCACATTCGTTGAGGGACGCTAATTCCGAGGAGTGAAAGTCCGGTTTCGAGAGTTCTGGCCGTCAGATCACAAAGGGCCAAGCGACTCTCTCGGGTCGAGCCCTCGGATGCGAGGACGGGGCAGGATTCGTAGAATGAAGCGAAGGCCTGGGCGATTGCGTGGAGTTGTGTGGCTAACTTGTGCGGCGAGTGGGTTGCACAGGCCAAGTCGAGCGCTTGGGGAAAAGCAATGATGGCTCTAGCAAGTGTTGCTTCGCGCTCATCATCGAGCGAGATTGAGGCATCCTGGATACTATCTCGCTCGATTTCGGCCTTGGAGAATATGCTGCAGATGCGTGCGTGTGCGTACTGAAGGTAGGGTGCGGTATTACCTTCGAAGGAGAGCATCTTCTCCCAGTCAAATGTGTAATTATTGGTTCTATCAGTAGATAGGTCGGCATACTTTACAGAGCCTATTCCAAGCATGTGAGCAACTTCGGCGCGCTCATCTGCAGGGAGTTCTGGGTTCTTCTCTGCGATGAGCGAATCAGCCCTTTCGACTGCTTCGACGAGCAGGTCCTTGAGTTGCACAGCGCCTCCTGTCCTGCTCGCGAGTTTCTTGCCATCTGTTCCCAAAACGAGGCCGAATGGAACGTGAATAGCATTGACGGACTCGTCCATGAAGCCTGCACTTCGCGCTACTTCGAATACCATCGCAAAGTGCTGAGCCTGCTCGGCGCCGACTACGTAGAGGAAATCTCGGCTGCCGACATTCTGAATCCTATCGATGATACAGGCGAGGTCGCTGGTTGCATAATTGTAGCCGCCGTCAGCCTTCTGGATAATCAGAGGCAGCGGCTCACCCTCGCGATTTATCCAACCCTCAGGATAGACTACCTTAGCTCCCTCGCTCTCCTCAAGCAGCCCTGCCGCTGCTAACATATCGACAACATCCGGCAGCGCTGCCTCGTACTTCGACTCACCAGCAAGGTCATCATCAGTCAGCAGAACTCCCATCATCTGGTAGACATCGTTGAAGTGGAGCAACGAGCGATTCACGAGCATCTGCCAGTGAGCAATCGTCTCTGGCTCACTCGCTTGCATCCGAACTACTCTCTTACGCGAGCGGTCAGCAAAGGCGGCGTCGGAATCGAATTTACTGCGAGCATCAGAGTAGAATGAACCGAGATCAATCTCGTCAGGAGGAGTCTCGACGCCGATATCGATAAGATGCTCGATGAGCATACCGAATGGCGTGCCCCAATCACCAACGTGGTTCTCAGGTACGACTGTATGTCCCTTGTAGGTAAGCATGCGATTCAGTGCATCACCGATGACCGTGGATCGGAGGTGTCCAACATGCATGTGCTTCGCGACATTTGGTGAAGAATAGTCGATGACAATGATGCGGGAGTCTTCGACGGCAACACGGAGCCGCTCATCGGCAGCCGCCTCCTCCATCCGCATCGACAACCACTCAGAATCAGCGGTGAAATTGAGGAAGCCATTGACCGAACTGACCGTGCAAATCCCCGCGGTACTGGAACCTAAACCAGCCAACATATCCTCTGCAATTACAGCCGGAGACTTACGCAAAACCCGCGACAGAGAATGACACGGCATCGCAACATCAGCGAAGTCCGAAACTGTCGAGCCGGCGAGCAGCCCAGACCAATCTTCCTCACCCACCTCCAAATCAGACATGACCGCTTTGAGAAGGGGGCGAATCGCTTCTACCAAATCTCGCATTTCATCCACCTCAAGTAAGAGAGTACCTCAGCATTGCAGCGATTCCGCCGAATGAAGTGTAAAGGGTCGCACCCTCCTCGGAATCCATCGAAATCAAACGCACCTTGGCAGAAGTGTGTCCCGCTAATTGTGTCAATTCATCAATCATATCCATGGTTCTATCTGGATCTTCCTTGACATCCTCCGAATCACATTTCGGACAATCTGGAATCTCCGAGCGATGGTTCTGACTCGCTTCCCATTCGTGCTTGCAGGGCTTGCACCTCCATCCAACACGGCGCTTTCGCAGCCCCTCAGAAAGCAGCAACATATCGACAGCGCCCTGATCGAGCGCCGACCTAATCATCATCTCACCATAGGTCGCCTTGGGATGAGCCTGCATAACCTCGCGCAGGAAATTGTCGACGATCTTACGCTCAGCATCAAGCTCAATCTGGTCCATCAGCGCGCCCGCGCGCTGAACGAGTTCCCTTAGGCCACTCTCATTCGAGTAGCCAACGTCGAAGAAGGGCTCGCGAACCAATTTCTTGATCTCATGGTGGAAATAGTCGTTCTTCACGACGAAGTCCTTGGTTTGGCCAGGGCCACCGACGATGATTCCTTTGATGTCGGCGATATTTGGTAGCCAGTAATTGCAGGCGTGCTCGGTGGCCCGCTTGAAGAAATTATGAGCAGCCTCCTCGATCAATCTCTCGAATCTCTGGGCTGATTGACCTCCTTGTCGGTGCTTACCCATGATATTGGATTGCAATTCCTCCTGACAATGGATGCGCTTACCCGTGGCGATTCCGAAAGCGGCTTCGCCGCGGTCGATGACGAAAAGTCCGTATGAGGTGCGATCGATCAGCATGTCCTCGAGTTGGGTAAGTTCGAATGTTGAATCGCAGCGATATCGGAATGATGAGAAAATCTCTGGTGGGTCATCGATTACAACAGTGACCAAACGAGACTTGTTATTCCCAACGATTACGTGGCCCACGAAAATTCCTAGGCCGTTCTCCCCCGCTGTTTTGTAGCGATTTAGAACTGCGATAGCCGACTCGATGGCATCTCCTACGTGCTTTCGAGTCGACTTCGACTTGATGTTGGCTGCTTGAGCAGACTCTTGCCCTAGCTGACCTCTGACATCACTAATCAGTCGGTCTGGCGGGATGATTACGGTGACGAGTTCGGTGCCCATCCCGCGCATGCCTTGAAGCTCCTCGAAGGACTTCTTCATACGCAGCCTTCGCTGCTGCATCTCCAAGTCATCAGCCATAGCAAAGCCTCCATCCGCAAGGCCGCAGCAAGCGGCATTTCAACCCTCTCGCGCGTATCCAGCGAAGGCATTGAAAGGGGCACTCATCCCCGAATGGACGATGGCGACCATAGTACTCGCCCTCGGAGGCAGTCTTCTGAGGCCCGAGGTCGACGAGCGACACGCGTGGCTTGAGGAGCTTGTTGGCATCATCCGCGACCGTGTTACGGTCGACGATAGAATCGGAATTGTCGTCGGCGGAGGCGCTCCGGCGAGGGAGGGAATTGCCCTCGCTCGCCCAATTGTCGATAACGAGGATCGCCTCGACCGAATCGGCATCGCAGCGACTCGTCTGAACGCTACAATGGTGCGAGAGGCGCTGGCTGATGCCGGAGTCATGGTCTCAGGAACCATTCCTCATTCGATTAACGAAGCGACCATGCTCTTCGACGAGAGGCCCGTCGTGGTCATGGGTGGTACGACTCCTGGCCATACGACCGACGCGGTCGCCATCCGCCTAGCAATCGCCAGCGGAGCCGACCGCTGCATCATCGGCACCAATGTCGACCGCGTCTATACTTCAGATCCACGAACAGACGCGGACGCCCGTTCTTACGACTCATTGACCCACGATGAATTACAGGAAATCGTTGGGCCAGCCGAACACAATCGCGCAGGACCAACCGGCGTCGTCGACCCCATGGGAGTGGCCGACGCTGCCGAAGCGAGGATGACCTTGTGCATCCTCGACGGACGAAAACCAGCCCTCATCCGATCCGCCATCGAAGGCGAGGCTTTCGAGGGCACTGTGATCGAGTCCGAAGAAGAATGAGTGATTCGTATGAGTCGGAAGGACAGAATTGCAAAGGCCGCAACAAGAACAGCGGCTCAAGCAAGGGATACGGCCGCGCGTGAGCGCGGCCGGAGCAAGCGAACCACCAGCGCATCTGGAGTCAGCCCACATAGGCACTGCTCAGTCTGCTGGGCGCCTATCCCGCTCAAAGCAGAACCCCCAGTGTGCTCCGACGAGGAGTGCGAGGCAACGAACGAGAAACGAGAAAAGTCACGGAAGCGTCTGACAATCATGCTCTATCTCTTCCCAGCAATTGCTATTCTTCTCGCATTACTCTCATCTCTGTGACGACGAGGCATCGTCAGGTTCAACACTCAGCACAATGGGGCAATCTGCATGAAGATGGTTCGAGTCCTCGGAGTCCTTCCCGGATTCGTCGGATTCGTATGCCTGATTTTGGTCACCGCGAGTCTTGTTGGAATCAACCTCGAGGAGACGCGTGTCAGCGCTACAACAGTTCCATGTTTGGACGACGACGCAGGAGGATGTCCAGTCGGAATGACCGGCTCGAACTTCTATGTCCCCTGGGGATTCAGTTTACTCGATGTTCAAGTGACTATCGAGTGGAGCGAGCCGGCAAAGGCTTGGATCGGCGTTGTCGACGCTGACTATGCAGAATCTTGTCCACCGGACTCCAATGGATTGACGACCTGTGAGGCGGAGGATTTCGAGTTCGTGGCGGGGGGGCCGGATTATGACGATGAATTCACTTTCTCTCTCGAGCCAGGCGATTATCGCTTTACCAGCGCTGGACGTGATGGGGCGAATCTCGACGATCAATTGGTGACTATCAGCACCTCAATCCACATCTCGACTGTCGGCGAAATTATGCTCGCTCTCATAGGCATATTACTGATGGTTGGAGGTTTCGAGATGATTTTCCCAATCAAGCTCTTCTGGAAGAAGTTCGTCAATGCTTGATAGATTCGCCACAGAGTGTAATCAGTCATTGGAAGAACCATACAAAGGCCCCGAGAGGGTTGAAGAACTGGTTGACCCTCGAGGGTGCATGGCAGTTACCGAGTGCAAAACATGCGGTGCTCAGATTAGGGCCGAGGGTCTTGCAAGATCTTACGGTGGCCACAACATCTACTGCGTCACTTGTGGGGCTCAGTTCCGCGCTGAATGATGCGCGGCTGCACACAATCAACGGTTGTCTCGCCGACCACGCTTAGGTCTGGGCGAATTGCGTATCGCTTCTTCTCTGCGTGCTAGAATCTCTTCTGGCGAGCCAACAGGCTCGATCTCCTCCACCTGACGAGGCCATGTCTCTGGCAGAGCAAGGGGGTCGCTCACCTCATCGGCGGCTATTGACTCGATTAGCAGGCTTCGCAGCTCATCGATTCCTTGGCCTGTGTGCGAACTGATGCGAATGACTTCTTCATCTCCCTCAATCAATTCGTGCAAGTCTGACTTGGAATGGACAAGGATGAGTGGCCTCTCGGCGAGGAGCCCTCGGACCTCACCTAGGAGGTGTTCCTGATCCTCACGGCTAATTCCGCTCTTCTCAGATAGGTCGATGAGGAAGAGAACAACATCTCCGACGTTCTCCAAAGCGGCGATAGCCTGCATTTCGATTTGATTACGGTCGACCATCGGGCGGTCGAGCAAACCTGGTGTATCGACCATCTGGTAGGTTCGCCTGCGGTGTTCGAAATGCCCTACGTGCAGGCGCTTAGTAGTGAATGGGTAAGCGGCAACCTCAGGTTCGCCGCTTGAAAGTTCAGTGATTAACGCGGACTTACCTACATTGGGCGCGCCCGCGACAACGATGCACGGCTCTGCGGCATCGATTGATGGGAGTTGCCTCAGAATGTCGCGGGCCTCCCCCAACCAGAGGATATTGTCGCTGATTTGTTCAATGATTGATGACATCCGACCATAGGCATGCCTGCGTTCGGCGTGAAATGGCTCTATTGAACGGAATCTCAGCATCTTCGCTTGCGATTCACCGGCGATTTTTCGGACTCTCTCAGCGGCCCACTGAATTGCGCCGAGATTCTTGCGGAATTCGTCCGCTCCAACCGCCGCATCGACCAGTGCTTGATCGAAGGAGGATTGCGCATTGAGGCTGGGCCACAAGTCAATCCACTTCAACAAAGTCTCAGCAATCGTGTCACTGGCAGCCTGTACCATCCGCGACATCTGCTTGCGGACACGATGATACTTGTCGGGATCCTCGACTAGGAGTGATTGCTTGCTGGCACGACGGAATGCCTTGTCCAAGACCTCCTGTGGATACAGAACAGTCGGAATCCTACGCCACTCCACCGAAGCCATGACCTCTCCTCCGTCCAAGCGGCTCCGCTCATCCTTCTTCAATCAGCGTGCTTTTCTATGGCCATCTGCACGCGACCCCATGACCGGTGAACGCCGCGGTAAGAGAATCGACGACCTACCCGACTGGGCGAAGCGTCTTGCGAAGGAATATGGAGCCACGAATCTGGACGGTCGACAGGACATCTTCTTCGGTCCCTTGATCGATAGAAGGAGTGGACTTCGCAAAGATGACCTAATCGAATTACTAATCGATGCCCGCGCATTGCGAGAAGATGTTGACCCATGGGTACGCGGGATGCTACTCGCCACCTCACGAAATGCGGTAGAGATGCTAGACGCGGACAGTCAATACCGCTCAATTGCCCGCGACGTCATTGTCGAAGTACGTCTGGTGACTCACCTTCGCAAATCATACATCGAAGATGAGGAGCTGCTAACCTTCGAGAAAGAAGATATGCGGCGGCGCTCAAACGTTCACGAACAAGCCGAACGCCAAGCCGATGGCGGCTCTGATGACAGCCATCTTTGGGGATGAAATATGTCAGACCTTGCGAATCGGGAATGTATTCCTTGCAAAGGCGGTATACCTCCGATGACCGCTCAAGAAGCGGAGGGAATGAAGTCGGAAGTGAATTCCGATTGGGATGTAATAGATGGCCACCATCTTGCACGCGTCTGGACATTTCCTGACTTTGAATCAGCACTTGATTTTGTCAACGCAGCCGGCGCTATCTGCGAGCAACAGGGGCATCACGCCGACTTCGAATTAGGCTGGGGCCGAGTAAAGGCTCTCATCTGGACACACAAGATTGACGGGCTAACCGAATCCGACTTCATTTTGGCCGCCAAATTCGATGAGATTTGAGGTGAATTTATGTCGAAAGAATTTCGTTTACACGCTTTCGTCTGTACGAATCAGCGTGACCCAAGCAAGCCACGAGAATGTTGTGCTGCGAAGAACTCACTCGATGTAATGACACGGCTGAAGCGAGCTGCTCGCGCTGCTGGTATCGACGATGTGAGAGTGAACAAAGCAGGTTGTCTCGACCGCTGCGAGCAGGGAGTCTCTTGTGTCATTTATCCAGATGGAATCTGGTATACTATTCCTGACGACGATGCGGCTATCGCACGCATCGTCGAGCATCTCGCCGGAGGTAAGCCGGCGAGTGAATTTCGAATGGGTGAGTGAATGGAACGAATTATGTATACGAAAGCCGGAGGGCTCGATTCAATTGCTATTGAGAAGTTTGAGGAGACCATTCCGGGACCTGGAGAAGTTCGTGTGCGGGTGTCACGAGCAGGGATTAATTTCGCCGACCTGATGATGCGGCAAGGACTCTACGGGTCGGCGCCGGATTTTCCATTTACACCCGGATATGAGGCGAGCGGAGTGATTTCGGCGATTGGTGAAGGAGTAGAAGGTCTCGAAGTCGGTCAGCGCGTGCTTGCGATGACTGGATTTGGAGGATATTCACAATCGGTTCAAATCTCCGCAGAAAGAGCTATTCCGATTCCTGATGAGATGTCAGACGATGCAGCCGCCAGCCTCGGAGTCACTTATGGCACAGCATATCACATGCTGGTTCACCTCGGTAACCTGCGAGCTGGAGATAGTGTTCTAATTCATCACGCAGCGGGCGGAGTTGGTACCGCTGCCGCACAAATTTGTCAGGCTTACGGAGCTACTAATCTCATTGGAACTGCAAGCGCGGCAAAGAAAGAATTCGTCGAAGCGCAAGGAATCCGCTTCGTCGACCGCGACTCAGAAGACTTCGTCGAGGTCTGTAAATCCCTAACGAATGGCAAGGGAGTAAACCAGGCAATAGACCCTGTCGGCGGTTCTCATCTGATGCGTTCTTACAAAGCGCTGTGTAATGGCGGAAAACTCCACGTATTTGGGGCATCTTCTGCCGTTCCAGGATCAAAACGTTCTATGTTTGCAGCACTGAAAATGTGGCGCAGCACTCCTAAATTCGACCCGTTGAAAATGATGAACTCTAACAAAGCGATCTTCGGGGTGCATATGGGTCGACTCGAGGATGAGGAGTTATTCGCTGGTCATCTGCAAGACCTCTCTGTGATGATTCAGAAGGGGCAAATTGAGCCAATCATAGACAGCGTCTGGCCTTACCGCGAGGTCGCTGATGCCCAGAAACATATGCATGATCGGAAGAATCGAGGAAAAATTCTACTTGATTTCTCTTGAGAGAATACAATCTGCACCCCCTACCCCGTGGTTAGTTACCCGTATCATGAAGGGCCCCCCCTGTGGTAGATGGCCACATGGAACACACCCTAGCCATGCAAATAGTGGGCGGCGTAGCGCTGCTTATAGGAATGAGAATGAACATTGATCCGGTGGGATTCAACAAGAGCATCTTCGGAGATGTCGAGGGCATCAATAGTGGAGAATCGTCTGCCATGAGGATGGCGATTGGTGGAGGTTTACTGGCCCTCGCGATAGTCAACCTCTACTGCAGCTTCAATGTCGAAGATGCTGCAGCCGGCGAGGCTATTCTGACAGGTACTGCCATGGGTTTGGCGGCCTTCTTGGCTACAGTAGCGGCTCCCAAGTTCAGAGGATACACGGACAGTATCCCACTCCTCCCGATGGTTGTACTTCCAACTATGATTGCTATCTGCCTGTACTCAGTGATGATGTAAGAGAATGAAAACAGCCATTCGGAAAAACTGGTGGGAAACCACCACGACATGAATGGGAGATAGAGTGTTGTTATTCAACAATATTCATTTTGCAATCGCATGGAAGAAAACAATCAATAATAGGTGAAAGCCATTTTAGAATGATTTAGGAGGAAAAATAATGACCGGACCAATAGGAAGGATAGGATTAGTTGCTAGTGCAGTTTCGATATTCGCTTCAATATACATCTACTTCATACATGATGGAGGAAATGCCGATTTAGGCATTTTTGTAGGATTGTGGGCACCAACGCTGATTCTATTCACACAAGAAATAGACAAAATACGTAAAGTTAGATATTTCATTAGTCGAGAAGATTCTTGAAATACGCTAACTTATGCTTGCATAAATTAGTCGAGACTAGATCTCATGAGCTACATGCTCAGTGCTCTCGCCCCAGCAATCTGCTTCCAGATTCTGCTCGGGGCCATCCTCAAGCAGACAGGGGTGATGGTTGGTGAATACATCGTCATAGGTCAACCATGGCCTGATTATCCAAGCGTGGACCATCCAGTACTCCTCTAGATTGACATTGACACCGTTCCTGTTGTCACAAGTCTCCTCATCCAGATCCGCCCCCATGACTAGGAACTCGACAGTTTGGAAGCACAGGGAGTCATGGCGGTGCCACCAGTCGTTATCTCCGGTGAAACCCCCGGGAGGTGAGTCGGCCGGGGCGTGGACGAACCACGCGAATCCGACTAGTTCAGACTCCCTCTCCTCGCCCCCATACATCAGGAATTCAGGCCGATCGTGCTCAAACACATCATCAATTCTCGTGTCCGGGAACTCCGGGTCTTGAGCATCGAATCCAGAATCTTCCATCGAGAATCCATTCAACATTACATGATGGGTGCCCATACCCTCGACGTAATTCACGGACATCGTGTAACCAGCATCTTCAGCATCACCCAGTGTCGGCCACTGTGAAGCCCACTCAATAGCATCCTTCATCTCGTATGTGAGAGTCTCGCACAATTCTGGCTCTAGCACTCCCTTGGTCATTCCTTCATACGCGGAATCCACATGATGACCTCCTATCCCAGTGGAGTTACACCACCATGGATTGGTGTCGGGGGTGTATCCGCTGAGCGGGCAATCGGGCTTACCATCGCCGTCGAAATCTCCGCAGTAATCGGGATTCTCGGTATCGAACAACTCACTTTCGTCATCGATGAAGCGTCCCTCATCCTTGATATCCTCCTCGGCTAAACACCCGGAGAGAGACACTGACAGAAGAAGCAGGACCACTAGAGTAGCCAACGACCTCATGCCCATACGGAATCATTGATTGGAATAAAACCATCACTCAAAGGAATCCAGGTTGCCAAATCAAAATGATGGCGAAGAGGGAATAGAAGGAGATTTCGATTATGAGAATGTACTTCCAAATAGGGTCTATTTCGCCTGTTTCCTTCGAGGAACCGAATAGAAACTTCAAGATTGCAGACATGTCACTTACTCTCGGTTATGACACTGTTCTTTGAGAATCTCAAAAATCTCACAATCGTACAGGACGTGTCGCACCACAAGCCTGGCACTTGAGGAGGGTAGTGCGGTCTTCTTTGATGAAGCGAGTATCGGGGGCGCGGCACTGCTCACAAAGGATGTAGGCCTTGACGTAACCGACCAATTTCTCCTTGATTCTCTTTGGAGGAATTCGACCCTTGAACAACACACGGACTTGCTCGCGCGTCCCCGAGGTTCCCAACTCGTTGACGAGGTACTGGTAGACGTGATTCGGGTCGCGGTCCATCGAATCAACAATAGCTGCGAAGTTCCGAAGAATGGTCTGACTTCCTTCGACGAGAATCTCAGGTGGAGGCATGGTCCAGCGATTTCGCTCGCTGATGTCCTTCGGGATTCGATCGCGCGCTCGGTCGAGCAGAGCATCGTATTCGAAGTCAGCCATTGGGTCGGGCGAGCCGCGCCTCCTTTTTCACCCCACCGGGCCGCTTCACCCGCTCGCACCAACCGTCAAAGCCCAGTTAGTCGGCCCGTGAGCGTGGACGAGGACATCGAGGTCAAAGTGGCGCGAGTCCATACTGATGCACAGCTTCCTACCCGCGGTAGCGTCCATGCTGCCGGCTGGGATCTCTATGCATTGGAGGACACAGAGGTTCTCTATCGCAATGCGACCCTCGTGCGGACAGGACTCCATGTAGCAATCCCAGTCGGCTACGAGGGTCAGGTCAGAGCCCGATCATCCTTAGGCAAGCGCGGGCTCATCCCTCCCCACGGAATAGGAACTATCGATGCCGACTATCGTGGAGAATTATTCGTCATGATGACATGGATCGGCGAAGGGGACTCATACACCATTACCAAGGGTGAGCGTATCGCTCAATTACTCATTACGCCGATTCCTCGTTCGAGCTTCAAAGAAGTCGCATTTGAGGAACTCGGAGAGACCGACCGGGGCCAAGGCGGATTCGGTTCTACCGGTCGATTCTGACGCATTCTCACACGGTTCGTAGAACCGTGCTGCTCAATAGAGTATAGACGAACCCTTGATACGGGCCGGTTCAGGCCATCGATTGATGCCACTGAGCATAGACGAGCTCCGCAGCACAGTTGAGGAATACCGCAACAAGGGCCTGAACAGTCAGCAGATAGCGGACGAACTATCGCTCTCGCAGACTACAATCCAATGGCTATCCTCCTCCAATGTGCCCATGGACGATGAAGCCCCCCACGATATCCGCGTCGGCTGGCGCTCCATCGCTGTGAAAGCGGCTAGAGTCGAAGCGGTTTCCTACGTTTTCTGCGACATCATCGATGAGGAAATCGGAGATGATGTCGACACCATAGTTGGAATCTCAATAAATGGAATTCCATTTGCTCAAGCAATTGCCGGTCAGATGGACCTTGAAATGGCTGTAAGCCGCTCGATCTCAGAATCTGAAGGTGGTCATCTGTCCGATGTCTTCGCCAGCGTCGGAGGCAAGAGAGTCGTCGTGATTGACGACGTCGTCTCCGGCGGATCGACCATGCGCAAGACCATTGAGCACCTCCGTGATGCTGGTGCCGAGGTAAAGCTGTGTTTGGTACTGGCGAATAAAACCGAAATGAACGAGATTGACGGGGTCCCCCTGCGCGGTCTTGTGCGAGTGGTCACAGTCTGAGGTAGGAATCGATGCACTGGGCGGACTTCACCGCTGAACGATTGCGGGATGAACGTGGTGAACAGCAGGTTGCTTGCTCAGGAATCACGCCCTCTGGAGAGTTCCACATTGGACATCTTCGGGAGATTTTGTCTGCTGAGATGATTCATCGAGCTTGTTTGGATGCCGGTCTTGATTCCCGCTACATTTTCATCGTCGATTCAATGGATCCTCTTCGCAGAGTCTACTCATTTCTTTCGCCGGAATACGAGCGCTACATCGGATGTCCTTTGGCCTTCATCCCAGCGCCTGATTCTAATGGCAATCCTGACTCAGAGGCAGGATCCTATGCAGACCATTTTCTAGCTCCTTTCCTCGAGGCACTAGGTCAGATTGGAGTCTTCCCAGAAGTAATCATGAACCATGAGACCTATTCCAACGGAGAATTCGCTGCCAAGATTCATTCTACGATAGAACAGGCTGACGCGATTCGCGAGATTATAGAATCAATTTCAGGCAGGGAATTGGATGAAAATTGGTTCCCCTACAAGCCACTTGGCTCCGACGGCAGCATGGACGGAGTTACGGTTACAGGTTACGAAAACCCATTCGTTCACTGGACTGATCGCCACGGCAAGTCAGGTTCAGCAGACATTCGAAAGGCCGACGGAAAGCTGCCGTGGCGAATCGATTGGGCGGCACGTTGGGGCATTCATGGGGTGACTTGCGAGCCGGCAGGAAAGGACCACGGAGCCGCAGGCGGTTCTTTCGACACCGGCCTCCCAATCTGCCGTTTACTCGGCTCCGAACCTCCTTCCAAGATGGTATACGAATGGATTCAAGTCAAGGGTGCGGGACCAATGTCTTCGTCCTCGGGCAATACCATTGGTCCCGTCGAGGCACTGAGCCTGGTCCCGCCGGAAATCGTTCGATATCTGATAGCCGGCTCCAAAATGAACCGCCACATCGACTTCGATACCGGCTCAGCACTGTTCCAGATGGCCGACGAGTACGAGAGACTCGTCGCAAACCCTCCCGACTCCGAGGAAGAGGGCCTTAGCAAGAGGCAGAAGGTGGCCGCCGTCACCAATAGAGGAGCGATGAAGCTCAGTCAACTCGAACGAGGTGCCGACCCTGCCGATTCTCTCGGAGGAGTCTCATTCCGTCATCTTTCGATGCTCGCCCAAATCAAGTCCTCCGACGAAGATGTCTGGACCTCGATGCGAGCCAGCGGACACCTCACGGGCGAACCAAACGAGTCTCTGTCACAGCGGCTGACACGAATGCGTAATTGGATTGGCAGTATCCATTTCCCGGAGGATGCGCGCATTCACATCCACAAGTCAATCAGTGCAGAAGCGCGAGCAGAGATCAGTGAGGAACAGCGAATTTTCCTATCATCTCTAGCAGAGGAGTTAGCAGAATCTGATTGGTCCGAACAAGCCATTGGTACGACCATTAGAGAGGTCGCACCAGCCTGTGGAATCGGTGGACGGGAAGCCTACATAGCACTATACTGGGCACTGCTTGGACGCAACCACGGACCCAAGGCCTCCGCACTTCTTTTCGAAATTGGTCGCGAATCTGTAATCGCACTTCTTTCCTCGTGAGGCTAACAACCTCACAAGCGAGGTGGGTGTCACTCTTCCATCATTTTCGCCAGTGCGAAGGTCGTACCGATCCATCCAGCAGCGAATCCCGCACCGAAACTTCCGAGTTCGACAATCGAGGAGAATATCGAACTCGCCGCATCGGCCAACCATGAAGCGATATCGGTGATTATCTCTAGCAGACGGCCGAAATTGATGGTGATGATTCCAGCGACGGCAAGGAATCCGAGGAAGGCTACCTGTGCTATGGAAATGATTCGCATCGCTTGCATTGAGGTGTTGACGAGGAACGCTCCCGTCGCCCCTAGAAGGAATCCTAGTAATCCCTTAACGCCGAAATTGGTGATGATTTCCAAGTCTTCACATCTCCTTCATTTTAGAACCGCTATGTCGAGCAGGCGCGGCTCCGGTATTCCCTCACGTGCTTCGGCTATAGCCTGCACCTCCATCCTCGCTCCTGCCATAGTTGTAACGAATGGGATATTCAGTTCGACGGCGAGTCTGCGCATCATATTGCCGTCGAGAACTGCCCCCCCAGTACTGCGGGGTGTGTTGATGATGAGGTGTATTTTGCCCTGACGCATGAGATCAAGTGCATCCGGCGTCAGGCCCTCAGTGATACGATAACAGGTCTGGACATTGACACCACCAGAGTCTCTGAGAACGTGCGCAGTGCCACGGGTAGCGTAGATGGTGAAGCCCATCTCTTCGAGCTCTTGCGCCAATGGAATGACATCATGTTTGTCGGCATTCTTCACGGTGATGTAGACGCCACCTTCAGTCGGGACTGGTAACTCGGTGGCGAGGCGAGCCTTGAGGTAAGCTGCGGCGGCGCGCTTGTGGCTGCCCATCACTTCGCCCGTGCTCTTCATCTCTGGACCGGGCGCGGGGTCGAGGCCTCGTAATTTGATGAATGGGAAAACAGGTGCTTTGACACAGACGGCTTCGGTCTGTGGCTCTGGGTAATCGAGATCAGCGAGTTTCTCGCCGAGTGTTAAACGGGCGGCTATGCGTGCGAGGGGGACACCTGTGGCCTTGGCAACGAAGGGGAATGTTCGTGACCCTCTGGGGTTGACTTCGAGGACGTAAAGCGTCTCACCACGAATAGCGTACTGGATGTTGAAGCAGCCTATCACACCCAACTCAATACCGATCTTTCGTGTCCAGTCCTCGACCTGCGCGAGAATCTTCTTCGAGACGTTTTGTGGCGGTATGAAGCAGGTCGAATCACCTGAATGAATCCCTGCTTCTTCGAGGTGTTCCATTATTGCACCAATCAGAACTTCTGAGCCGTCACAGACAGCGTCTACATCGAGTTCTGTGGCGTTGCCGAGGTATTCGTCAACTAGCAACGGTCTGTCTGGAGAGAGGAATGCTTCCTGCATATAAGCCGCTAATTGGCGGTCGTTGGATAGAATCTCCATACCTCGACCGCCTAGGACGTAAGATGGTCTGATGAGAACAGGATAGCCGATTTGTTTCACGGCATCACGCACTCCCTCTGCAGTGCTTGCGGTGGTCCCATTGGGCATTCGAAGTCCTACGCGTTCAGCGAATTCCTCGAATCTCTGCCGATCGCTGGCCTCATCCACTGCGTCTGGAGTTGTTCCCTGCATTGCGAGGTTGAGCCCCAAAGATTCGAGGTGTGGTAGGCGGTCAGCCAGTGGTAGAGCGAGGTTGATTGCGGTCTGGCCACCAAATTGCAGCAAGATCCCATGAGCCTTCTCTCGCAGCAGAATTTCTGAAGTATGCTCAAGAGTCAGTGGGTCGAAGTAGAGACGGTCACTAGTGTCGAAATCAGTCGAGACTGTCTCTGGATTATTGTTGATGATAATCGCCTCGTGACCTGATTCGCGAATTGCTCCAACAGCATGAACGCAGCCATAATCGAATTCGATTCCTTGGCCTATACGGATTGGCCCACTGCCGACTACAACGATTCGTTGTTTGGTGAAGTCATCCAATCCGGGTACGTAGTCGATACCAGTAGGGGCTGAGCCGCCTTCGTAAGTCCCGTAGTAATAGGGCGTGACAGCAGCGAATTCGGCTGCGCAAGAATCGACCATACGGAAGCGCGGGTGGATGCTTAGTTCGTGGCGCCGAGTCGTTACAGCAAATTCATCGGCGCCCTCAGGCAGAGTCTTGAAACCGCTTGCGGGAAAGCCCGCGAGCGCGTCAGCGATGTGCATATCGGTGAAGCCAGCACCCTTCCAGCGCCGCATCTCGACCACGGGAATCTCGCCCGGAGTCATTCCGAGTTCTCCAGCGGCGCGAATCTCAGTTTCAAGCGCTGCCATCTTCTCAAATCTATGAAGGAACCAGCGCGTAATGCCTCCTGAGACATCGCGCACATCCTCAATCGTGTATCCACGGCGGAAGGCTTCGAAGATAGCGCCCATCCGCCGATCGGTTGGAATCCGTAACCAATCGATGAGCAGGGCCTCTGGAAGCGACTCACTGGCGCGCTCATCCATCGTCTCACCGCCCGAGGCATCGGCCATCGTCAATGGCCTCGGGTGCGGCTGGCCATATTCCAGACTCGCCCACGCCTTGAGGAAGGCTTCCTCAAAGCAGCGACCTATCGCCATCACTTCACCAGTCGATTTCATCGAGGTCCCAATCGTTCTGTCAGCGGTACGGAATTTATCGAAAGGCCAGCGTGGAATCTTCACTACGCAGTAATCGAGAGTCGGCTCGAAGGCCGCGGTCGTCCCCTCACCCGTAATCGGATTGGGCAATTCATCGAGGGTGTAGCCGACCGCGATGAGAGCCGCCATGCGAGCAATCGGATATCCAGTAGCCTTGCTCGCCAAAGCCGAGGAACGAGATACGCGTGGATTAACCTCGATTACTCGATAATCACCAGTCGACTGCTCGAGGGCGAATTGTACGTTACAACCACCCTTGATATTCAACCGTCGAATGAGGCGGAGTGCGGCGTCGCGAAGCATTTGGTGGTCACGGTCGGAGAGGGTTTGTTGTGGAGCTACGACGACCGATTCTCCTGTGTGAACTCCCATCGGGTCAATATTTTCCATTGTGCAGACGATAATCGCGTTGTCGGCCCCGTCGCGCATAACTTCGTATTCGTGCTCCTGCCAGCCGAGGATGCTCACTTCGATGAGAACTTGGCCAATTGCGGAATGAAGAATGCCTTGGCTCGCTATCTCGACCAACTCACCCATGTTATGTGCCGTCCCACCGCCTAAGCCCCCCAGAGTGAAAGCAGGTCTGACGAGTAATGGGAATCCTCCGAGCGCCTCAGCTGCGGCGATTACGGCTTCTATTGAATCACAAGCGATGGCTTTGCAGACAGGTAGGTCAATCTCCTCGCAGACCTGCTTGAAGAGGTCACGATCTTCTGCTTCGTCTATTGATACAAGGTCGCAGCCGATGAGCTCGACTTCTAATTCATCGAGGCTTCCATCGTGGGCCAGTGCCGATGCGATATTGAGGGCGGTTTGTCCACCCATACCAGCAAGCAACGCATCGGGTTTCTCGATTTCGAGAATTCGCTTGACTACTTCTGGGAGAAGAGGTTCGATGTAGATACGGTCTGCCATCTCGGGATCGTTTTGGATGGTTGCTGGGTTGGAATTGATGAGGATGATTTCGTATCCGTCAGCGCGCAAGGCGCGGCAGGCTTGACTTCCTGAGAAATCGAATTCAGCGGCTTGGCCGATGCGAATCGGGCCGCTGCCGAGAATGACGATTCGCTCGAGGTCGTCTCTGCGGGGCATCAGTTCTCACCCCCAGGGGTTGGAATGGGAATGCCAGCTAGGTGGTCAGCGACCATGCTAGCAAATCTATCGAAGAGCGGGGATGCATCATGGGGACCAGGGCAGGCTTCGGGGTGATACTGGATTGTGAAAGCCCGCTTGCCAATGAGGTCGAGGCCCTCGACGGTACGGTCGTTGGCATTGACATGACGAACCTTGAACGGGGCCTCGAGCTCGTTGCTTCCTCGAGCCGAACAGGCACCTGATGGGTGCGGCGCAAGCATCCCCTTCTCAGGGTCCTCCACCGCGAAGCCGTGATTTTGGCTGGTGATGTAAACCCGACCCGACTCAAGATCGACGACTGGTTGGTTGGCACCGCGATGGCCGTAGCGCAACTTGTAGGTGCGCAGGCCAGCGGCCAAACCCATCAATTGGTGACCCAGACAAATCCCCATCACAGGAAGGCCTGCACGGACAGCCGCGGCAAGTGTATCACGTGCAGTAGTAGCAGCGCCTGAGTGGGCCGGATCTCCTGGTCCGTTTGAGGCGAATAAAGCATCAGGCTCCCATTTGAGAATCTCATCGGAGGTGGTGGTTGCGGGACACCAAACCACCTCAAAACGCTGACATAATTCTCGTAAGATATTGTATTTGATACCACAGTCAATTGCCGCTAATCGAGGCAGTGGTGTTCCATTATCATCCACCGCACCGGGGTTGAGAATTACCGCTGTCTCGCAGGTGACTTCAGCAACGAGATCCTCCGCATCCGGCGGAGTCAACTCATCGAGGCGGACGAGCATCTCTCTCTCCGCCTCGGCCGGCCCAAAGATGCAGAGCACGGTGCCGTGCTCGCGCACACGGCGAGTCAGCTCACGTGTGTCGATGTCTTGGATGCCTGGAACTCCGTGCGCGAAGAGTAAATCATGGACGTTACCGATAGCATGTCGGTGATCAGGGGTTTCCATCATCTGGCGACAGACCACTCCACGCGGCCACACTCCAGCAGATTCCGATGTGCCCGCGTGAATACCATAATTGCCCAACAGTGGCCAAGTGAAAGTCAAGACTTGGCCTGCGAAAGAAGGGTCAGTGAGACTCTCCTGATAGCCAGTCATTCCAGTGGTGAAGACCAATTCTCCTTCTGCGATGACCGGCGCTCCGAATAAACGGCCGCGATAGCGCGTTCCATCTGCTAATAGCAGCAATCCGTCAGCGTCGGAAGGCGGTTCTTGAGTGTCGGAATCAAGCAATATATCGGCCGCATCCGTAAAGGAAGGCGGGTTCTGAACTCCTGAAACACCAGCGCCGGGAATGAAGCCCCTCACGGGAGCGTTCCCCGACATCAGCGATACTGCCTGAATAAGCCTCTTAATCATTCGCCGGGGGTCAAATCGCTTGAACTCTCAAGACTCCTCTAGTTAGGGGCGGCATTAGTCGTCGGAGGTGATGACTTTCTTACGATCTAGGCTCGGTACCACTCTGATTTCACCGCCAGCAAATCGAACGCTCTCTTCCAGCGGACCAACGAAAGATTCCAAGAAAACTCCTAGCGCTGCGACCTCAGAATGTGGCTGATTTCCTACTGATACATTGTGAGTTGCCAATCTGAAAATCTCTCCTGGGACCTTCGTACCACCAACGACTACAACCATTGGACGATTCCTCCCAAGGACACCCACTGCATCCCTCCAAGGCTCTCCATACATCGTAAGATGAACAATCACGCCCGGCTCACCATCGCCGGCATCCTGGGCGAATCTGCGAAGCCAGGCCAAAGGCTTGGCTTCGTAACGGCACTCGAATTCACCGCCGAAGCGGGTCGTAACAGAGCGCCAAGTCTCTAGTGCCGACTCATCCTCTTCACCCGCGAGGATTACCTCGTCAGCACCGAAAGCCCTCGCGGTCAAACCTAGATGGCTGGTGATACGCTTGTCACGCTCACGTCGATGACCCAAACGCAGCACGGAGATTCGTTGACGCGGTAGGCCCGTGCTATCGTCGGTCACGTTCTCACGCGGCCGGCCCGACTTCATCAGCCTGACCCTCATCACTAGACCCATTGAAGGCCGGCATCAACTCGACAGGCATGTGAATCATCTGAGTTCGAACCCATTGCAATAGGATGGCATCGATGAACAGCTTGGCTGAGTAATGAATCATCACTGCCAGAGCCAGCAATCGAAGGCTGCCGAACATCGCAGTCTGAGTGGATACATGATCAGTCAGCAAGGCGAATCCAAAGGGTTCGAGAATGTAATAAAGCGCGAGGACGACAAGAAGACCGCCGATATTCGACATAGATGCATGTCCTCGCTCTCTCCCAATACTCCACACGACTGTAGCGAGAAATACCAGTCCGGGGACTATTATCGCGAGAGTCGCAAAGTCGAATTCTCCCAAGAGCGATAGAGGGATGTCAGCATTGTTGAGTTCTGTTGCTCCCTTTCCTACCGCTATCCACCAAAACAGTCCAGACATCATCAAAAGAACGCCTGAAAGCCAACCTCGATTGGTGATCATGTCACGTATTTCATGTCTGTCTGAAGGCTGTAATCGCTGCAGAATCGACTCCATAAGTTCGAGAGCGTCATTCGTTGGAAGATCCTCCTTTGCTGCAGCAGCGAGGCCCTGTTGAGGGTTGATATCGCCGGAATCTACAGCGTCGTCGCCCAGAACCATCGCCGGAATGCCGCTCCGTCACATCATAAAGGGTGCGTCGAATCCAAGGCATGAAATGGCCGACTGGAGACCCATTCTGAATCGCCGAGACGATGGTTTACCACGAATTATGGGTATTCTCAACATCACTCCAGACTCATTTCATGCTGATTCAAGGATAGATTCGGTAGCGGACGCACTTGCTCGCGGGAAGCGAATGGTAGAGAATGGAGCTGAATGGTTGGACATCGGCGGAGAATCGACTCGGCCGGGGGCTGAGCCAGTTGCTCCTGACAATGAGATGCAGCGCGTTTTGCCGGTTGTTGAGGCTATTCGCGCTGCGCTACCTGATGTCGGCATCTCAATCGATACGCGGCGCGCCAGTGTTGCGCGTGCGGCTCTTGCAGCTGGTGCCGATATGGTCAACGATGTCAGCGCGCTTTCAGATACTGAAATGCTCGATGTCGTCGTTGAGGCAGGCTGCCCTATCTGCTTGATGCATATGCAAGGGCTGCCGGATGATATGCAGAATGACCCCTCCTACGGTGACGTGGTTGCCGAAGTGCGTTCGAGCCTAGCCGTATCTGCTCAGGCTCTCTTGGATGCCGGTGTCAGCGCTGAGAGAATCATCGCTGACCCCGGCATCGGTTTTGGTAAGCTACTCGAACACAATACAGCTCTGCTCGCAGCTGGACGTGGGATTGTTCCCGACGAGCGGATGTCAATGATGTGGGGTGTTAGCCGCAAGCGAATGTTCGCACACCTGCTCGGCAGGGACGACACTCGCGAGCGGCTGGCGGGCTCTCTAGGAGTCGCTGCTCTGGCGCCCGCCAAGGGCGTCGACATCATCAGGGTGCACGATGTGCGTGAGCATGCTGATCTGTACGCGGCAATGCGAGCGGTCGAGTGAGGGATTGAGATGGGACAGAATGTCGTCGATATCGATGAGCGACTGCGCATCGTTGGAACGGCGCACGTTAGCAGCGCTTCAGTTGCGCTCGTTAACGCTCAAATCAAGGAATTTGAGCCAGACTTGGTCGCGGTCGAATTGTGCGAATCTCGTCTGCGCTCACTGAAAAGGCCTGACGACCTCGACAACGATGACCTCCTGAAAATCATCAATGAAGGCCGATCTTCGATGATTCTACTGCAGTCGGCTCTCGCAGCCCAGCAACGGCGCATGGGCCTCGAGACAGGAGAAAAGCCGGGAGCAGAATTGCTCGCTGCAATCGAAGCAGCCGAGGAGGCTGATATCGAGCACGCGCTAATCGATAGAGACGTTGTAATCACTCTCAGGAGAGCCTGGCGAAAAATGGGTATGCGTGAGAAATGGCGCGTTCTCAATGCTCTTCTCTGGGAGGATGATGACGAGGATTTCGACCTCGACGAACTCCTCGAAGATTCAGATTTGCTGACGACGCTAATGGAGGAAGCGCGGGATGCCGCGCCGCGCGCTGGCGAGGTTCTGATAGACGAGCGCGATGCGTATCTGGCCGGTCGCATACAGCAGGTTCGCGGCAAAGGAAAGGTACTCGCGATAGTCGGTGCGGGTCACATCAATGGTATCATCGAGCACCTCGAAAAGCCCGCACTGGAAACTACCTCTAGACTCGCCGAACTCAAGGCCGAACCGCCCAAACCAATCTGGCCGAAAGTGATTATGTGGGCGATTCCTCTGTTCCTCGTTTCGGTAGTAAGTTATCTCGCCTATAATGGTGAAATCGACGTATTGAAAGACACTCTTTGGTATTGGATGGTGGCCAATGCGGCCTTGGCTGGACTAGGAGTAGCCCTCGCCCGCGGCCATCCACTCGCTATCCTCGTCGGCGCCATCGCAAGCCCAATCACAAGCCTCAATCCAACGCTTGCAGCGGGCTGGTTCGCAGGTTATACTCAACTCAAGGTAGTTCCACCAACTGGTGGTGATGCTGCAGAATTTCTCGCCTTGCATGATTACGGAGTTTTCTGGAATCCTGCCGGACGTGTACTCCTCGTAACTGCATTTGGAAATATAGGATCATCCGTCGGAGCGTGGTTAGCCGGCGGCGCAATATTCGGCCTACTATTCGGCTGATTATTGACCAGGCTGGAATTACAAGAATGTTGGAGTTAATCCTGCAAATAACTCACAAACCCAGAAGCGACTATCAACCGAATAGCAGAGAGGATATTATGGACCTGAGGAAGAATCAATGTGTGGCACCTAGTCACAACGCCATCCCCAATGTGTGAGGTCTTTCTATGGTCAATTTTGGATTCGTCATCGACAATCGAAAGTGCATTGGCTGCCACGCCTGTACAGTCGCCTGCAAATCCGAACACGATATTCCAATAGGAGTTAATCGAACTCACGTCAAATACATCGAAAAAGGGCAGTATCCCGATGTCACTAGAGAATTCTCAGTACATCGTTGCAATCACTGCGAGGACTCGCCGTGTACCACGATTTGCCCAACTACAGCACTCTTCACTCGAGAAGATGGTATCGTCGACTTCGATGATGATCGCTGCATCGGTTGCAAGTCCTGCATGCAAGCCTGTCCATACGATGCCCTTTACATCGATCCGAACAAGGGCACTGCGGCTAAGTGCAATTACTGCGCCCACCGGATTGAGCATTCTTATGAGCCCGCGTGCGTGATTGTCTGTCCGACCGAGGCGATTATCTCCGGAGACCTCGAAGATCCTAATTCGTCGATCTCTGGTTACTTGCGTGACCATGAGACGACCGTTCGCAAGCCGGAGAGCGGGGCGCGGCCGAACGTGTTCTATGTCGAGACGAGCGAAGAGATGCTCGACCCCCATGCTACCGAGCGTTCGGGCGAGTATCTCTGGACCGATCAGGCAGCAGGGGTTGGACACTTCGCCAAGTATGCAGATTCGAGGCTGGGTGCTGCAGATACCAATTCGATGATTGTCCAGTTGGCTCTAGAGAAGAAGGCTCGTGCTGCGAATCCACGTGATCGTGCAATCATTCGAGATGTGATGGAGCGGCTTGATGACCAAGCCGAGCGGCCCAAGCGCAGTTATGACCAGCCTTCGAAGGGTGTACTCTGGGGCTGGGAAGTATCGGCTTACATCATCACCAAAGCGGTGGCAGCTGGAACTTACCTAATTGCCATGCTGGCGATGTTCGCTGGCTTGTTGGATATGACCGAAGAATTGTGGTGGCAGCTGGTAATCGGCTGCACCTTTTTCCTAGGCCTGACCGGATTTCTACTGGTGAAGGACCTCGACCGACCTGAGCGATTCATCTACGTTATATTGCGGCCGAATTGGGATTCTTGGTTAGTGAAAGGTGCCTATATATTGGGTGGTTTTGGCGGGATATTGGCTTGCAGTGGCGCGGTTCTCTTCTTTGACCTAGACCTCATCTACCTCGAATATCTAGCGGTAGCTGGAATACCATTGGCGGTGCTGACCGGTGTCTATACGGCTTGGCTTTTCGGACAGGCGAAGGGAAGGAATTGGTCAGAAGATCGATTACTCGCACTCAAGATGTTCGTCGAGATGGTGATTCTAGGGGTCGCTTCACTAATTCTTTTGACTTCCTCAGAAATCATCAATTGGATAGGCGCGGGCATACTAATCTACGCAGTATGCCGCCATGCGCACCGATTAGTTATCCTGCCGCAATTGGAGACTCTGCACTGAGGTGAGATGATGGCGAAGACATTTATCGAGAATATTGCGCAAAAATTGCGGATCATTCCCGACCTCGACCGCGAGCACACGAGCGGGAGCCTGCAACCTCTGCGAAAGTTTCCTTCACCCGACGAGTGGCACAATTTCACCGAACTAGACGCGAATGCCTGGCCTCTTCGCCTCGAACGCAATTACTCTCTAGTGCCCACTACCTGTTTCAATTGCGAATCCGCCTGCGGGTTGCTCGCCTATGTAGACAAGGATAGCGGCGAGGTGGCCAAGTTCGAGGGTAATCCGCACCATCCAGGATCGCGTGGCCGCAATTGCGCCAAGGGACCGGCCACAATCAACCAGATTCATGATACTGAGCGCATCATGCATCCGCTTCGCCGTACTGGCAAGCGGGGAGAAGGCGGTTGGGAACAGATCACTTGGGACGAGGCGCTCGACGAAATCGCCGCTAAGATTCGCTCCTCACTCAAGCGCGGCGGAGTCGACAAAGTCGTCTATCACGTAGGAAGACCCGGTCACGAAGGATATGCAAATCGAGTCCTCAAAGCCTGGGGAGTAGATGGCCATAATTCGCATACGAATATCTGCTCAGCTGGAGCCAGAACCGGCTACTCCCTATGGCAAAAGCACGATCGCCCAAGCCCTGATCACACCAATGCCAAGGTCATCCTACTGACCTCATCTCACCTCGAAACTGGGCATTACTTCAATCCGCACGCGCAGCGTATTCTCGAGGGGATGATGGAAGGAGCGAAACTCATCGTGATCGATCCTCGACTATCCAATACGGCAGCTATGGCCGACCATTGGCTTCCAACATGGCCGGGCGGCGAGACCGCGCTCTTCCTCGCTTGGGCGAAGATGATCATCGACCGCGGGCTATTCGACCGCGAATTCATGGAAACTCAAGTCAATTGGGATGCCTGGATGCGAGCAGTCCACCCGAACGAACCGTGCGAGTTCGAGCGATTCATCGAACTACTTGGTGAAGAGTATGCAGAATACACTCCTGAATTTGCAGCCGCCGAATGTAGAATCCCAGTCGAGCAAGTCATCGAGGTGGGCGAAGTTGTAGCAAATGCAGGCACTCAACTTTGCACGCATGTCTGGCGCAGCGCAGCGATTGGAAACCTCGGTGGCTGGCAAGTCAGCCGCTCACTGCATTTCCTAAACGTGCTGACAGGCTCAGTCGGAACAGTCGGTGGGACAAGCCCCAACTCTTGGTCGAAATTCAAGCCGACTCTCTTCGATGTGCCACCAGACCCCGACGGCTGGAACGAGCTGCACTTCCCTCCAGAATACACTCTCTCGCATTACGAAATGAGTCACATCCTGCCGCACCTCATCAAGGACGGTCGCGGCACGATGGATGTCTACTTCACACGTGTTTTCAATCCGGTTTGGACATACCCAGACGGATTTTCATGGATTGAGATGCTGGAAAACGAGGAGGCAATCGGCTGCCATATCGCGCTGACACCCACATGGAATGAGACCGCATTCTTCGCCGACTACGTCCTGCCAATGGGTCATGCATCCGAAAGACACGACGTCAATTCATACGCCACATCATCAGGTAAATGGGTAGCATTTCGCCAACCCGTTTTGCGCGAGTACGCAAGGCGTCAGGGGCGAGAGGTGGAGTTCACCCACGAAGTCAATCCAGGTCAAGTCTGGGAGGAGGATGAATTCTGGATCGAACTTTCTTGGCGCATCGACGATGGCACTATGGGAATCCGCGAACACTTCATGAGTCCGTATCGCGAGGGTGAGAAAATCACCGTCGATGAGTACTATCAGTATCTTTTCGAGCGCGTTCCAGGACTACCTGAAGCGGCTGAAAAAGATGGCACTAACGCGCTCGGTTACATGCGTCGACATGGGGCATTTTTGATTGAAGAGGCGACTTATGAGAAGCATAAATCGGAGGGTTGGCCGACACCGAGCGGAAAACAGGAATTCTATTCTGAGACGATGATTGAGTTCGGCTACCCTGAGCATTCGATTCCACATTATCGCCAGAAATCTCACGTTCATCCTGAGAATTTGAGCGGTGAGGACGAGTATTGTTTACTCCCCAACTTCCGCTTACCGCAACACATCCACTCTCGCTCAGCCAATGCGAAATGGTTGGTTGAAATAGCCCACAGGAACCCAATTTGGATTCATCCGAAGGATGCGAGGAAACTCGGTGTAGCCGAGGGGGATTTGCTGAAAATTGAAACTGAAATCGGTTGGTTTGTCGACAAGGTTTGGGTTACTGAGGGCATCAAACCCGGTGTTGTTGGTTGTTCGCATCACATCGGGCGATGGCGACGGAAGCAAGACCGTGGGAATCGCTTCCTGACCAATACCGTCGCCATCGAAGACCAGGGTAATGGCAAAATGAGAATGAAGACTGTTAGTGGGGTCGAACCGTGGAAATCGGATGACCCCGATACAAATCGCATCTGGTGGCGTGATGGAGGAGTTCACCAGAATATCACCCACGCGGTTCAGCCTGACCCGATATCTGGTGCACACTGCTGGCTGCAGAAGGTCAGGCTGTCTAGGCCCGGCCCCGGTGAAGATTACGGCGATATCGAGGTTGATCGAGTAAAATCGTTTGAATATTACAAACGCTGGAATGAATGGGCTAAGGATCGTGAAACTCACCCCCGAGGTGAGCGACGGCCCCTCTGGATGAAGCGACCCTTATCTCCCAAGAAGGAACACTGGTACATTCAGGACTAAGCTAACCTTCCACTGCATTGGCTTCGTTCCCCCATTGGACCTTCTCCCATGCCCTCTCGTGAAGGTAATAGAATCCCATCTTCAGAGGAAATTCAATCAGAATAAACCAGCCCGCCGTTTCTATTTCACCAGTGAGAATAGCTGCAATCGCAGCTCCGGTCAGGGTTGCAATAATTCTCCATGCAAACGTTTTCGCTAGTACCCTCTTCCTAGTGTAAGTATTCATGGCCCGCGCCCTTTGGCATGACTATTCACCTTACCCCTTTCTAAGTGAGGAATTTGCTCACTTATTCAGGAATTGACAGAATTCAGACCGCTTCGATAATCACAGCGATGCCTTGCCCACCGCCAATGCACGCTGTGGCGATCCCATACTTGCCACCACTGCGCTGGAGTTCATGAGCCAGCGTCAGCACGAGGCGCGTCCCAGTCGCAGCCAGAGGGTGACCGAGTCCTACTGCGCCGCCGTTGATATTGACGATTTCTTGGCTGATTCCAAGTTCCTTCATGCAAGCGACTGCTTGCCCGGCGAAGGCTTCGTTGATTTCCCACAAGTCGATATCCTCGACTTGCATCCCAGCTCGCTCGAGAGCAAGTTTGCTCGCTGGAACTGGCCCATAGGCCATGATTTTCGGGTCGAGACCAACTATTCCCCAATCGACTAGTCGAGCCAAGGGTTGGTCGCCATCTGCCTTCGCTTGAGACGCTGACTTAACGACGACCGCTGCTGCACCATCGACTACGCCCGAGGCATTTCCTGCAGTTACGAGTGAGGTGGGGCCAAAGTGAGTTCGTAGTCCCGCTAATGACTCCTCACTTGTGCCACGGACGAAGTGGTCCTCATCGGCTGCTGTCACCATGCCGTTAGGCGTCTCGACATCGACGATCTCATTTGACCAGACGCCGTTATCGACACTATTCTCAGTGCGGGTGTGGCTGAGGACTGCATAAGCATCAGTTTCCTCGCGGGTCACTCCGACCCGCCTGCACAACTCGTCACTGGTCTGGGCCATGAATGAGTCACAGGTGGTGTCAAGCAGGTTGGTGAAGAGG